>PPYE01681837.1_pt1 | contig 12218 bp, 8 predicted proteins | sample 1559881 | NCBI WGS metagenome assembly PPYE01 (sample SAMN08240022, study PRJNA423297) | Human gut metagenome, whole genome shotgun sequencing project.
TTCAAAGGAATTATACTATGAATGTTTAAGGGAAAGTTCTGAGAACTGGTATGAGAATAAGAATGATTATATACCATTTATAAAATATATGCTTGGCGTTATAGTAGGAGCATACAGAGAGTTTTCTTCAAGGATAAAATTGCTGATAACGCAGAATATATCAAAACCGGAGCGAATAGAAGAGATTATAAAAAACACTCTGGGAACAATTACAAAAAAGGAAATCGCAGAAAAGTGTCCGGATATCAGTGTGGTAACGATACAGAGAACACTGGCAGAATTACTGACAGCAGAAAAAATTTTAAAAATCGGCGGCGGAAGGTATACGAAATATACCTGGAATAATGAGTAATAGATGGGAGATAAAAAATGATCACTGGTGAATTAAAAAACAAAATAGATGGTTTATGGGATATATTTGCGGCAGGAGGACTTGTCAATCCACTGGAAGTAATCGAACAGATTACATACCTGATGTTTATTCATGATCTGGATGATTCCGATAATATGCGTGCAAGAGAAAGTGCAATGCTTGGCTTGCCATTTCAGAGTATTTTTTCCAGAGAAGTAAAAATAGGTGAGAGAACAATTGACGGAAGTCAGCTGAAATGGTCCGTATTCCATGATTTTCCGGCAGACAGAATGTATATGATCATGCAGGAATGGGTATTTCCGTTTATAAAAAATCTTCATAATGATAAAAACAGTGCATATTCCAAATATATGGACGATGCGATATTTAAGCTTCCGACACCACTCCTTTTATCCAAAGTGGTGGATTCTCTGGATGAAATTTACAAACTTATGAATGAAATCCAGACAGCAGATGTCAGAGGAGATGTATATGAATATCTTCTTTCAAAAATAGCTCAGTCCGGACGGAATGGACAGTTCCGTACACCAAGACATATTATCCGGATGATGGTTGAGATGATGGATCCGTCCAGTGATGAGATTATCTGTGATCCAGCATGTGGAACCTCCGGATTTCTGGTTGCAGCAGGAGAATATCTGAAAGAAAAAAGAAAAGAAGAAATTTTTTATGATAAACAGAAAAAAGATCATTATATGAATCATATGTTCCATGGATACGATATGGACCGCACCATGCTTCGTATTGGAGCCATGAATATGATGACTCACGGAATAGAAAATCCGTATATTGAATATCGGGATAGCTTATCTGATCAGAATGCAGATAAAGATCAGTATTCCCTTGTGCTGGCAAATCCTCCTTTTAAAGGAAGCCTGGATGCAGAATCTGTTTCCGGAGATCTTCTTAAAGTTTGCAAGACAAAGAAAACGGAACTTTTATTTCTTGCTTTGTTCCTGAGGATTATGAAAATTGGAGGAAGATGCGCCTGTATTGTACCAGATGGTGTACTTTTCGGATCATCACGGGCACATAAATCCATCCGAAAAGAAATCGTTGAGAATCAAAGACTGGAAGCTGTAATATCCATGCCTTCCGGTGTATTTAAACCCTATGCAGGAGTATCCACAGCGATCCTCATTTTTACAAAAACAGAACACGGTGGAACAGATCAGGTATGGTTCTACGATATGAATGCAGACGGATTCAGTCTGGACGATAAACGTACTCCGGTCACAGAGAATGACATTCCGGATATTATAGAGCGTTTCAAAAACCTTGATAAAGAAGCAGAACGGAAACGAACAGACCAGTCATTTATGGTACCGAAAAAAGATATTGTAGAGAATGATTATGATCTCAGCATCAATAAATACAAAGAAATCGAATACACTCCGGTGGAATATCCGCCAACATCAGAAATCATGGCCAATATCCGGGAACTGGAGCTGGAGATTGGAAAAGAAATGGATGAGTTGGAGAGGTTGTTGGGATTATAGAAGAAAGGATGGCAGATTCGAAAATTCGGGTTTGTGTGGGATGATGTAGATGGAATATACTAAATTAAAATATATAAATCAATATAAGAGTAAAAGTATCAATCCAGCCAAAACACCTGATACTATTTTTGAAATGTATAGTGTTCCTATTTATGCAACAGGACATCCTGAGTATTTGCGCGGAGATGAAATTGCATCGAATAAAGCAATAGTTCGGAAAAATGATATTTTGCTGTGTAAGATTAATCCAAGAATTAACAGAGTTTGGGTGGTTTCTGATGAGTCAGGTAAACAAAATATTGCTTCATCAGAATGGATAGTGATAAGAAATAGTGAATACAATCCTGAGTTTTTAGCGTGGTATTTTAGAACACCAAAATTTCAAAAATTTATGACAAGTGAGATAACTGGTATAGGAGGATCTTTAACAAGAGCGCAGCCTAAATGTGTAGCGGAGTATCCGGTTCCTGTTTTAAATAGAAAAAAGCAAGATGAAATTGTTAATATCCTTGACAAATGTAAGCTTGTGATTGACTCTCGAAAAAGAGAATTGCTTGAATTGGATAACATCATTAAAGCCCGATTTGTCGAGCTGTTTGGAGACCCTAGAAGTAATCCGTTTGGATTCGAGAAGAAGATGTTAAAAGATACGTGCAAAGTTATTACTGGCAATACACCTTCACGAGCAATAGCAGAATATTATGGTGATTATATAGAATGGATAAAGACAGATAATATTGTTTCTGGAATTCTTAATCCAACTCAAGCGACAGAGAGTTTGTCTGAAAAGGGTATGAATGTTGGACGTACAGTTGAAAAGGATTCTATTCTTATGGCTTGTATTGCTGGAAGTATAGCAAGTATTGGTAGAGTTTGCATTACAGATAGAACAGTGGCATTTAACCAGCAGATTAATGCAGTAGTACCTGAACAATACAATATTTTGTTTTTGTATGTGCTGCTTCAGATGTCCAAGGATTATCTTGTGGAAGATATAAATATGGCATTAAAAGGTATATTGTCTAAATCGAAGCTTGAGGAAAAAGAGTTTATTATTCCACCGATGGATTTGCAGGAACAGTTTTCCGACTTCGTCAAACAAGTCGACAAATCAAAAGTTAAAGTGCAAAAAGCACTGGATGAAACACAAAAGTTATTCGATAGTCTGATGCAACAATACTTTGGCTAGAAAGGGGAGAAGCTGAATGGCGATAATGACGGTGTACCATGGTGGATATCAGGCTGTAGAGAAAACGGAAATCAGAAAAGGTCGTAATACAAAAGATTTTGGAACTGGTTTTTACTGTACGATTATAAAAGAACAGGCTCAAAGATGGGCCAGGAGATATGACACGAAGGTCGTATCTGTATATGATGTGTATTTAAAACCGGATCTGAAAATAAAAGAATTCAAAGATATGACAGAAGAATGGCTGGATTTTATAATTGCATGTCGGAGCGGGAAAAATCATGAATATGATATTGTAATCGGCGCAATGGCAGATGATCAGATTTATAATTTTGTTTCTGATTATATGGACGGTACGATTACCAGAGAACAGTTCTGGGTTCTGGCAAAGTTCAAGTATCCAACTCATCAGATAGCATTTTGTTCCAAAGAATCATTGAAATGCCTGAAGTATAGAGATTGTGAGGTGCTATAAATGGCAGGAGAAGGACGTGAAAGCAAAAAAGATAACGATTTATTTTACACATGCAGCCTGATCGATTACATTGCCAGGAAAACAAAGAATACACGGGCAGACGTTGTAAATAAACTTGGAAAGCAGAGAATTGATAAAATCTATGACCTGGCAGATATTTACCATTGTGACAACATTGACAGAGTCAGCGATGATTTTATCGAAGAAGCAGGAATAAAAGAAGGAGATTTTGACAATGTGGGTGATTGTAAATACAGCATTCCATCACATTGGGACATTGGAAAAGTATATAAGCGGCTGATAAAAATGGTTGCTGCAGATGAGGGTATTGGAATTATAGAAGCTTTAATAAAAGTATACAATTCCTTTATCAGTGCAAAGATTGATGACTACAACAGCAGTGTATATTACGAAAATCCGTCATATATATTTGAATCGTATCGGGAAAACAAAATGCTATAAACAAAATGGTTGAAGGATGCTGGTATATTTTGAAAGGAGTATGCCAGTATGGAAGAAAAAGTAGTAAAAATATTAAATGAAATGTCAGAATATCTGTCAATTACACAGATGAAAAAGCTTCAGGAAGTAATTTTGAAGGTGTGTGCAGAGAAGAAAACTGATAAAGTGGAAATATCCAATACGGATTTTCTTAAAATGTTTTTGGATGCAAAGAAAATAGAAGGCTGTTCAGAAAGAACCATTCAATATTATAAAGTTACGGTAGAACATTTGCTATCCCATATTGAAACATCTGTAAGGAAGATCACAACAGAGGAAATACGGACATATCTGGCAGAATATCAGAAGAATAATAAATGTTCAAATGTTACGGTGGATAACATTCGAAGAAACATTTCCAGCTTTTTCTCTTGGTTGGAGGAAGAAGATTATATTTTAAAAAGTCCTATGAAACGGATTCATAAGATTAAAACTAAAACGGTAATAAAAAGCGTTATTACAGATGAAGGGATTGAACAACTCAGAGATAACTGCAAAGAAATCAGGGATCTGGCAATTATAGATTTGCTATATTCTACAGGAATACGAGTAGGTGAACTGGTAAATCTGAATGTTGATGACATTGATTTGGAAGGGCGTGAGTGCATTGTATACGGAAAGGGAGACAAAGAGCGGCGTGTATATTTTGATGCAAAAGCGAAGGTGCATTTAAAAAAATATATTGATCATCGAAAAGATAATAATTCTGCATTGTTTGTAACCCTGGATGCACCGCATGACAGACTAAAAATAAGCGGAGTGGAAATTCGTTTAAGGGAATTAGGAAGACGAATTGATTTGGAACGCATTCATCCCCATAAATTTCGAAGAACCATGGCAACCAGAGCAATAGATAAAGGAATGCCAATAGAACAGGTGCAAAAAATATTAGGACATTCACAAATTGATACAACGATGCAGTATGCGATGGTGAATCAAAACAATGTCAAAACATCTCATCAGAAATTTATGAGCTGAATTTTATTCAAATTCGGGTTTGTAGGGGTGAATAAATGAATTATGTGATGCTAAAAGATGTCTGTGCTATTAATATGGGACAGTCACCTGATTCAAAGAGTTATAACGATACTGGTGATGGTGTTCCATTCTTTCAAGGAAATGCAGATTTTGGTGCAAGGTATCCTGTTACAAGAAAATGGTGTTCAGAGCCAACGAAAATGGCAGCTCCAAATGACATTCTTATTTCTGTAAGAGCACCTATTGGAGCAATGAACTATGCAAGGGAAAATTGTTGTATAGGTCGAGGACTTGCAGCATTAACACCTGATAAGTCAAAGGCTTTACCAGAGTTTATCTTTTGGTTGCTTAAAGGAAAAAATGCTGAATTAAACAGCAAAGGAACAGGAAGTACATTTAAGGCTATTAGTCGAAAAGTGCTTGAAGAGATTATGATTCCAGAAATTTCTTTGGAAAAACAGATAGAGTTTTCAGAAATATTAGAAAGAGTATATGGAGTTATTCAAGCAAGAAAAGAAGAACTTCAGAAACTGGATGAACTTATCAAAGCCCGATTTGTCGAGATGTTTGGTGATATTAATATTAATGACAAGCATTGGGAGTGTGAGCCATTAGGTGAACTTTGTACCATAGTAAGAGGTGGTTCACCAAGACCGATAGAACAGTTCTTAGGTGGAGATGTTCCTTGGATTAAGATAGGTGATGCCACTGATGGAGATAATATATATCTAAGTTCAACAAAAGAACATATTATCCAAGAGGGGGTAAAGAAGAGCAGACTTGTAAAAGCAGGGAGTTTGATATTTGCAAATTGTGGGGTGTCGCTTGGGTTTGCAAGAATTATTACATTTGACGGATGTATTCACGATGGTTGGCTTGCAATGGAAGGTATAGATGAAAGACTTGATAAGGTATTTTTATTGCAAGCATTAAATCAAATGACAGAGCATTTTAGAGCAATAGCTCCAGCAGGAACGCAACCTAATTTGAATACAGCAATAATGAAAGCATACAAGCAGGTCATACCGCCTATTGAGTTACAAAGGGACTTTATTAGGTTTGTCAAACAAGTCAACAAATCAAAATTTATCAATCAGCTTTTATAGAAAATGGAATTATATATGTCACGTTACAATCGAGAAAGTGAAATAAAGCAAAAGAAATGTTTTACGGAGATACGTGAGAGAAATTACTTACTACGAGGGGGGATGAAATTTACAATGGTATATTTTCAGAAGAGGGTTAAATATGCAAAATGAAATAATCTTATTTGAAACTGCTGATAAGGAAATAAAATTAACTGTGTCTGTCAAAAATAATACCGTATGGCTTAATAGAAATCAGCTAGCTAAATTATTTGGAAGAGATGTAAAGACAATTGGTAAACATATTAATAATGCATTAAAAGAAGAACTGGATAATTCAGTTGTCGCAAATTTTGCGACAACTGCTTCAGATGGAAAAGTGTATCAAGTAGAACATTATAATTTAGATATGATTATTTCTATAGGCTATAGAGTCAAATCTAACAGAGGTGTAGAATTTAGAAAATGGGCAAATAATGTTCTGAAACAGTATATCCTACAAGGCTATGCAATCAATAAAAAAAGATTAGAAGCCTTACAGAGAACAGTAAATATTCAAACCAAAATGCTTGCATGTACTTTGGAAATAGATGAAGCAGAGGTGCTAAAAGCTGTTGATTTATATACAAATGCCTTGATGTTATTAGACCAGTATGATCACCAGTCGATTAAAAAGCCTGCAGGAAATAAAGCCATATACAGAATTACATACGAGGATTGTAGAAATATGGTGAATGCAATGGAAGATTCATTTCATTCGGATGTCTTTGGTGTTGAAAAAGAAACGGGGAAAGTTGAAGGTATTCTTGCAGCAATTTACCAAAATGTTTTCGGAGGAGAGGTTTATCCTTCTTTAGAAGAGAAAGCCGCTAATCTTTTGTATTTTATGATAAAAGATCATCCCTATGCTGATGGATGTAAGAGAATTGCTGCATCGTTATTTTTGGAATTTTTAGCTCGCAATGATGTACTCTACAAAGATGGACAGAAAAGGATAAGTGATGGTGCATTAGTAGCAATTACATTGATGATTGCAGAGTCAGATCCAAAAGAAAAAGATATTATGGTTAATTTGGTAATGAATTTATTGTCAATGTAAAGTGAAAGTAAAAGAGGGAGATTTCACAATGGTAACAAACTTTGATTACTTAAAAAATGAATCAAAATTCTCTGCATTTGCGAATGTTGCCATCTCTGCAGAGAAGATCATATTGGCAGATCCGGATGCGAGTATTCTTAACAGCCGGCGGGCTATGGAATTTGCTGTGAAATGGTTGTATTCTGTGGAGAACAGTTTGCAGATTCCGTACCAGGATAATCTTCACACTTTGATGAATACAGAGGAATTCAGACAGTTAGTGGGACCGGATCTTTGGAAACGGATGGATTATATCCGCAGATGTGGAAATAGTGTGGCACATAGCAATAAAAAACCTGGCAGAGATGCAGCGATGCTCTGTCTTGAAAATCTGTCGATTTTTTTAGATTACGTTGCATATTGTTATGGAGAACAGTATCAGGAACATCCATTTGACAAATCGATTATTGATGGCAGAATTGAGAAAGCAAAGGCATCCAGGGAAACAGCCAGAAAAGCAAAGGAAACACTTCTGAAAGAACAGGAAAAAACTGCCCAGCAGGAACTGGATCTACAAAAACTGATGGCAGAAAATACTTTTCTCAGGGAAGAACTGTCCGCACGCCACGAGAAACAGCAGCAGACATATGTTCCGAAACCTCTGGATCTGTCTGAATATGAAACCAGAAAACTTTACATAGATTCCATGCTCATTGATGCAGGATGGACACAGGGAAAAGACTGGTTAAATGAGATGACTGTGACAGGAATGCCGAATAAATCAGGGATTGGACGTATTGATTATGTTCTCTATGATGATATGAATAAACCTCTGGCAATTATAGAAGCAAAACGTACCTGTAAGGATATTGCTGAGGGTAGGCAGCAGGCGAAACTTTACGCAGATCTGCTGGAAAAGAAATATGAACGGCGTCCGGTAATTTTCCTTACCAATGGTTTTGAAACCCGGATCATAGACGGACAATATCCAGAAAGAAAATGTTCAGTTATTTATTCCAAACGGGATCTGGAGAAATGGTTTAACCTTTTGAGTATGCGTACAAGCCTGCAAAATATTTCTGTAGATAAAAAGATAGCAGACCGCTATTATCAGGAAGCCGCGATAAAAGCAGTATGCCAGAGCTTTGATGAAAAGAATCGGAGAAAAGCCCTGCTTGTTATGGCCACAGGTTCCGGAAAAACCAGAACAGTAATGGCTTTGTGCAAGGTACTGGTTGATGCGGGCTGGGTGAAGAATATACTTTTTCTGGCGGACAGAAATTCACTGGTAACACAGGCGAAAAGAAGTTTTGTAAACTGGATGCAGAATTTTTCCTGTACAAATCTGGTTGAAGAAAAGAATAATTATATGTCGCGATGTGTTTTCTCCACATATCAGACCATGATAAACTGTATTGATACGATAAATGATAAAGAAGGAAAAGTTTTTACCTGTGGTCATTTTGATCTGATCATTTGTGATGAAGCGCACAGATCTATTTATAATAAGTATAAAGATATTTTTACATATTTTGATGCACTGCTTGTAGGACTTACCGCAACACCGAAAGATGAGATTGACAAAAATACATATGAAGTATTTGAACTGGCAAATGGAGATCCCACTTATGGATATGATCTGGCGCAGGCGGTTAAGGATGGATATCTGGTTGATTATCTTTCGGTAGAATCCAGGGTGAAATTTATTGATCAGGGAATTGTATATGATGAACTTTCAGAAGCAGATAAAGAAATTTATGAAAATACTTTTGAAGACGAAAATGGAAAGCTTCCGGAAGCGATAAATTCGGCTGCATTGAATACCTGGATTTTTAACGAAGATACCATTAAAAAAGTTCTTCATGTCCTGATGAGAGATGGGATTAAAATTGAATACGGACAGAAGATTGGAAAAACAATTATTTTTGCGAAAAATCATGATCATGCGGAAAAGATCCTTGAGATTTTTAATAAGGAATATCCGCATTTAAAGAATTATGCTATGGTGATCGATAACAGAATGAAATATGCACAGAGTGCAATTGATGAGTTTTCAGATCCGAAAAAACTACCGCAGATCGCAATTTCTGTAGATATGTTAGATACCGGAATTGATGTACCTGAAGTTCTTAATCTTGTATTCTTTAAGAAAGTCATGAGTAAAGCAAAATTCTGGCAGATGATCGGACGAGGAACAAGACTATGCCCGGGATTGCTGGATGGGGAAGGTAAGAAAAAGTTTTACATTTTTGATTTCTGTGGGAATTTTGAGTTTTTCCGAATGAATAAGGGAAAAGCAAGTGCAAATCTGATGGCGTTGCAAAGTGCGGTTTTTAATCTTCAGTTTGAGATTTCGTACAAGCTTCAGGATATTAAATATCAGACAGATAAATTAACTGCGTACAGGACTGCGCTTGTAAAGCACATGACTGAAAAAGTAAAAGAGCTCCCAAGAGATAGTTTTACAGTTCGCCAACATTTGAAATATGTAGAATTATATTCAGAAGAGTCGAACTATCAGATGCTTACTTATGAAGATACTTTACTTGTACGGGAAGAGGTTGCACCCTTGATTTTGCCTGAAAGTGATGAAGTAACAGCAGTACGTTTTGATGCACTTATGTATGGAATAGAACTTGCATCTCTGGTTGGAAAGAAATATACAAGTGCACGAAAAGATCTTTTAAAAAAGGTTTCCGGAATTGCTGGTGTGGCAAATATACCGGAGATTCAGGCACAAACAGGGTTGATCGATCAGATTTTGCATACAGATTATGTGGAAAATGCAGGAATTGATGAATTTGAAAATATCAGGAAAAATCTGAGAGATCTTATGAAGTATATTCCGGATAAGAGCAGGAATAAATATATGACCAATTTTACAGACGAAATTCTTTCAACGGAATGGAAAGAAGCAGAATTGGAAAACGATGATCTGGAAAATTATAAAGTACGAGTAGAATATTATGTCCGACAGCATCAGGATAACCATGTAATAGCTAAGCTGAAAAAGAATCAGTCACTTACAGAAAAAGATGTAGCTGAACTGGAAAAAATTCTCTGGAACGAGCTTGGTACAAAAGAGGATTATGAAGCAGAATTTGGCAGAAAGCCATTGGGAGAATTTGTCAGAGAAATGGTAGGTCTTGATATGAATGCAGCAAAGGAAGCTTTTTCAAAGTATCTTGAGGATGTAAATCTGGACAGCAGGCAGATTTATTTTGTAAATCAGATCATTGAGTATATTGTTCATAATGGAATGATGAAGGATCTTTCTGTTTTGCTGGAATCTCCGTTTACGGATCGTGGGAGCATTTCGGAAATCTTTACAGATATGGGTGTTTGGCTTGGAATAAAAAAAGTCATTGATACGATCAACGCAAATGCTGCTGCATAAACATCCTCCTCTGTGAAGCATAAAAATTTACCCGGATTTACAATAAATTTAACCATAAATCCGGTTGACAAAACCCGGCCGGGAACGTTATAATGGCCGGGTTGATAAGATATTTTAAGAAAAAAAGGCAGGTGAACAGAATGGACAGTTGTGATTCTCATGGGCGAAGTTGTAGCTCTCGGAGTGAAAGATGGAAAAAACAGAGAGGGATGAGGCTGTTCCATTCTGTTTTAAGTGTACAGAATATCTGTGAGAATATTATGTCTGTATATCAGAAGGATATATTTGACAGGATGTATCGGTGCCATCAGAATCTGTACGGTATTATTACATTATAATTGTAGCAGGATTATAATAGATATCTTTTTCATTCTTCTCATTCTGAGAATCTTACAGTAAGGCGATCATGTATAAATTCATTTCGCTTTATACTCAAATCCCAAGGAAACACAATCGAAAATCAAACAGCACATAGACATGCTTTAACATGTCTGTTTTTGGTGTGCGTGTTTTGTGCGAAACTATGTGAGGAGGATGAGAAAATGACAAAAAGAAATCAGGATTTTTCAAAAGATATTCTGAGTCTGATCCGAAGCAGTGTTTCTCCGGCAGTTTTAAGTGAAAGGCTGCAGGATTTCCACGAAAACGATCTGGCGGAAGTATTAAGAGAATTAAGCACTGCGGAGCGCAGCAGACTATACCGTATCCTGGAAAGCAGTATGCTGGCAGATGTTTTTGAATATCTGGAGGAAGAAGAAACTGTACAATATCTGGAAGAGATGGATGTAAAAAAAGCGGCAGCCATTCTTTCTAAAATGGAAACCGATGCCCTGGCAGATGTTTTAAAGCAGATTGATAAAGAAAAACGCAAGCTTCTGATCCAGCTTCTGGATGAACAGGTGCGGAAAGATATTGAAATGATCCGTTCCTTTGATGAGGATGAGATCGGAAGCAGAATGACAACGAACTGCATTGTGATCCGTGAAAACCTGACCGTAAAGCAGGCCATGAGTGAGCTGGTTTCCCAGGCGGCAGATAATGATAATATTTCTACGATCTTTGCAGTGACGGACAGAGGGGAGTTTTATGGAGCCCTGGATCTGAAGGACCTGATCACAGCAAGACAGGACCACCCTATGGAAGAGCTGATCGTAACTTCCTATCCATATGTGTATGGTACTGAGCAGATCGACGACTGTATGGAACGGCTGAAGGATTATTCTGAAGATTTCATTCCTGTACTGGACGATGACAATCGTTTCCTTGGAGTGATCACATCCGCAGGGATCATCGATCTGGTAGACGATGAGATGGGAGAGGATTATGCAAAGCTGGCCGGTCTGACTGCAGAGGAAGATCTGAAAGAACCTCTTTTTGAAAGCATGAAAAAAAGAATGCCCTGGCTGATCGTTCTTCTGGGCCTTGGTATGGTGGTATCTTCTGTTGTGGGAATGTTTGAAAAAGTAGTTACCTGTCTGCCGATCATCATGTGCTTTCAGTCTCTGATCCTGGATATGGCAGGAAATGTTGGAACCCAGTCCCTGGCTGTAACCATCCGTGTACTGATGGATGAGACGCTGACGGGCAGACAGAAAGCAGAGCTTGTGCTGAAGGAAATGCGGATCGGTCTTTGCAACGGTGGT
>PPYE01454543.1_pt1 | contig 12213 bp, 8 predicted proteins | sample 1559881 | NCBI WGS metagenome assembly PPYE01 (sample SAMN08240022, study PRJNA423297) | Human gut metagenome, whole genome shotgun sequencing project.
GGATAAACATCATCACAAAGTCCGGCGCTTTTGCATCATAATGCGAATAATCTTTCTGACTGAGTTCATCCACATGCGCCCGTACCGATTGCAGATGTGCTTTCAACCAGCGAGCCTCTTCCTCTTTGTTTTCGGCGGAATTGTAGGCGGCATAGGCAGTCAGGGATACCTTGGAGTCGATAATCATTTCCCGCTCATCCGGATACCTGACAATAATATCCGGCTGCATTCTCTGACCGCTTTCTTCGTTGGTCAGCATTTCACCCTGTTCGTTTTTCAGGAATTCCTGGCGGAAGTAATGTTCGCCTTCTATCAGGCCGGAAGCTTGCAGCAGACGTTCCAGTATCATTTCTCCCCAGTTGCCCTGTATCTTGGAGTCACCTTTTAGCGCACGGGTCAGGTTGTTGGCATCTTCGCTGATCCGGTTGTTCAGTTCTACCAAATCTTTGATGCGTTCTTCCAGCGAGAAACGTTGTTTCGACTCTTTGTCATATACTTGTTCTACCTTTTCCCGGAAATCTTTCAGGTTTTCCCCCAATGGGCGGAGTAAATTGCTGAGATGCTCCGAATTCAGCTTGGTGAAGTCTTCTGTCTTGCTTTTGAAAATGCGGTTGGAGAGATTCTCAAACTCCGTGCTCATGCGTTTGTGCAAGGCTTCCGCTTCTTCAGTTTGCAATTTCAGACGTTCTTCCCATTGCTTCTGCTGCTCCGCCAGTCTCAGATTGAAAGATTTTTCCTGCTCCGCCAGGCGCTCGGCTGTGATGGTTCTCTCACGTGCAATCCGTTCTTCTACCGTACGATTCAGCAGTTCTTCCCGTTCGCGGGTGGCTTGCAGTTGTGCGGACAACGCGGCACTTTTTCGTCCGGCTATCAGATACCCTACGCCGACACCTACTATAAGACCGATAATTAGAAAAACAATATCCATGCTTATTCAGTCAATATCTCGTTGCCGTTTTCGGTAATCAGAAGCATACTTTCCCATTGTGCCGAAGGCAGTCCGTCGTCTGTGCAGACGGTCCATCCGTCGGCTTCATCAATGAAGACTTCGTAAGTTCCCATATTGATCATCGGTTCGATGGTGAATGTCATTCCCGGAACGATAAGCATACCTGTACCGCGCTTGCCGAAGTGCTCAACGTCCGGTTCTTCATGGAACTTGATTCCTACGCCGTGCCCGCACAGGTCGCGTACTACACTGTATCCGTTTTTCTCCGCATGTTCCTGAATGGCTGCACCGACGTCTCCAAGCCGTGCCCACGGTTGTGCTGTCTGTACGCCAATGTCACGGCATTCCTTTGCCACCTGTACCAGGCGTTGCATTTCCGGCTTCACTTCTCCAATCATGTACATTCGTGACGCATCCGAGAAATATCCTTTATAAATAGTGGAAACGTCTACATTCACAATATCTCCGCTGCGCAGGAACTCTTTCGTGCTTGGGATGCCATGACATACCACGTCATTGATGCTTGTACATACACTTTTGGGAAAACCTTCGTACATGAAAGGAGCAGGTATTGCATCATGATCCGTTGTAAATTCATAAACCATGTGGTCAATTTCCGCAGTGGACATTCCTTCGCGGATGTTTGCAGAAATGTAATCCAGCAGTGCGGTGTTGATTTTGGCACTTTCGCGGATGCCCGCCAGTTGTTCTTCGGTGCGCAATAAGTGGCGCGACGGTAGTTTATAACCTTCCTTTTTATAGTGTTGAATCTTCGCTTCTACTTCGTCGGAATAGTTTTTAGGAGCAAACCGGACTCCTTTTATGAACTTCTTCATTGTCTTTTTCTATTAATAGTTGCTACAAAAGTACACAATAAAATTCATAATGTCCTCACTGTTGTGATTTCACTTCTCGAATTATCAATTCGCTTCACCTGTATCTGGGTCTTGATCCGCTCGCGCAGTCCTTCTACATGGCTGATGATACCCACTTTTTTGCCGCCCATCTGGTGCAGTTTCTCCAGTGTGTCCATTACTGTGTTCAGATAATCACTGCTCAGAGTTCCGAATCCTTCATCAATGAACAATGTATCTACAGACAGGCTATGCCGGCTGAGTGAAGACAAACCGAGTGCCAATGACAGAGAAACCAGGAAACTCTCTCCGCCGGACAGTGTACAGGCCGGACGTGCCGTACCTCCCTGATATAAATCGCGCAACAGAATGGTTAGTGAACCTGCCTGACATTCCAATTCGTAACGTTCGGTCAGGCGTTGCAGGTAGAAGTTGGCTCCATTGAGCAATTCTTTCAGTACGAAGCTCTGGGCAATATTTCGGAAATTCGTTCCTTTCTCGTCACCAAAGTGATGGCAAAGGCGGTCCCATTTCAGATAAACCTCCCGTAATTCGTCTGCACGTTTCTTCTCATCTTTGATCCGGGCAATGTTTTTCGCATTCTCTTCCAATTGGATTTTCAGTCGTAAGAGGGTCTGATTGCCTGCTGTGATCTTTTCATCCAAAGCAGTGATAAGACTATCCAGACTTTCAAGGTTTTCTTCTTCTTCCATTTCCGGCTTCTTACTTTGGTGTTCTTCCAGTTGGTCGGTTGTAAGTCTGAAGGCTGTCTGTGCTGCCACTTCTTCTTCTCTAAGCCTCTGCTGTCCGCTACGCAGAGATTCTATTTGTTCGTTGGAGTAGGAGGAAAGAGCGATGAGGCCTGCTTCGTCCATATCCGGGTGTGTGGTGTAGAATGCTGTCAGGCTGGCTTGTAGCTCATCGAGATTCTTCCGGACAGACAGGATGTTCTGTTTCAGTCCGCCGACTTCAGAATTCAGCGTATTCCACGCCATTCCCAGATTCTTGATTTCCATTTTTTCCTTTGCCGTAAGATGCCTCCATTCAGGGAAAGCCGTACAGATCAGTTCTTGTGTGGCGGATATGCTGCTCAGTTCTTTATCGATGAGGGCGATGGCAGTTTTTAATTCCGCCTGTCTGTTCTGTGCAAGTTTATAATGCTCTGCGGATTTCTGTAGGCGTTCGATAAAAGCGGTAGGGGAGGTCTGCCACTCCGTTTGCCACCCTTCCCAAAGAATCAGTGGACTGACGCGTTCCAGCGTAGTACGAACAATCTCTTTTTCACTTTCCGCCAGTGAATGTTTATTGGTGATATCGTTTTTCAGCTTTGTCAGATTCTTGTCGGCGGTGTCCAATGCATTCCGGGCGGCTTCCACAGCTTTCTGGTGATTATCCTTCAGATGTTGCAGCCTGGAAATATGGTTGGAGAGGGTTTGTACTTCATTTAGTTTGGCATTGACATTCTCCAGATTCAGTTTATTCTCCTGAAATAGCTTTTCCAGTATTTCTTTGGTATTGTCTGAGATGCTTGAAATAGAACACCGACTGCATTGCTCTTCTGCTTCCGTTCGGGCAAGATCATGACCTTTTCGGGTCTTTTCTGTTGCCAGGCGGCTGTTCGTTATCATATTCTCGTAAGTTTTGACCTCTGCCCGGTTGCTGTTTAATGCTTGTTCCGCTTCCTTGTATTCTTTCTCTTTTGCTTCCAGCGACTGCCGGATAGGGGCAAGCATCGACTGAAAATCTTCGTCCTTGCTGAGCACCTCTATCTTCTGGCCGCATACCGGACACATATCTCCTATGGACAGACGGGCACGGGCTTCTTTGGCCCATTCCTCCACAGCTTCTTTTTGTTTGTCATAAAGCTCTTTGAGGTCATCGTACGCCTTCTTCTGAGTGTCGAATTCGTTTTTAAGTTTCCCGTTCCGGTTCTTGCCGGCTTGCAGATTGGTTTCCAGTGATTTCTCGTTTTCCTCTGCTGTGGCCAAAGCCGCCTTTTTATCTTCCAGTACTATCAGGGCATTTTGAGCTTTCTGCAAATTCTCTTTGATAGTCTCCAATGTACTTTTCTTTTCTTGCAAGGCACTCCGGTTCATGGAATCAAGCTGTGCGTTCAGTTGGTTTATTTCCTGTTGCCTGATTTGATTCTCTTTGCTTTTCAGATTGAAGTCATTCTCCTTATTTGTGCGTTCTTGCTCTTGGGCAGGTTGCTGCCGTACCAATTCCACTATCTGCTTTTCGTAAATGGAGATGCGGGAATGTGAGGAGAGCACGGCATTCAAATCGGTGACGATAGACTGGCTCTGCTCGAACATGGGCAGGAACGGTGCATGGGTTTGCAGATATTCTTCAGCAAGAATTAGTTTTGCCTGTTGCTCTTTCATATTCTCCTTCAGCCAAACGCAGCCACTGCTGAGGCGGATGAAATTCTGCTTCAAGCTTTCGGTTTGTTCGGCATTGATTTCTTGTTGCCACTGCTGCTGTTTGAAAGAGGAGAGCCAATTGCGAGCATCCGCAGTGTGATTCCAATCCTTTATCAGTAGTTCTTTCTGTCGGAAGTCATCCGATTGTAACTGTTCTTTCTTCACTTCCCAGATTCTCTGTTGGCTTTCTTGAGTAAGGGTGAGTTCAGTATTTCTTTTCAGCCAGTCACGTTTCAGTGCTGCTATGTTCTTTTGCCCGGTATTTCCGTTGATTTCGCTACTTAATGCAGCCATTGTTTCATTAATTCCGGTCATTTCTTCTTCAGTCAGCACATGGATTCCTTCCAGTTTCCGGTTCTGATTCTCATAGTCTACGCGCTTTTCTTTCGTTATGGCATAAATCCCTGCACCTATTTCAGAATAAATTCCGGTACCTGTCAGTTTCTCCAGGATGTCCGATTTCTCACTTTCTTTGCTCTGAAGAAACTTAGTGAAATCTCCTTGAGCCAATAGGGTGGTGCGGCAGAATTGCTCGAAGTTCAACCCTACGGCTTCTTGTATTTCCGCTTTGATTTCGTTTCTCTTGGTGAGTTGGAGATTGGTTTTGCAGTTTTCCAGCGTCCATTTAGTGTCTTGAATGGCACCGGATGCTTTCCGATGTGCGCGGGCTACGTACCATTTGGCGATGTAAGGTATTTCGTTTGATCCGATAAATTCCAGTTCTGTCCAAGCTTCACTGGTATTTCGTCGCATCAGTTGGCGGCTGTCGTTTATAGCCACATCTTCCTTTTTAGAAGAAAACGTTTGTCCTATATCCCGGTACTTTTCATTTGCTGTGCGTTCCATGCGGGGCGTTTCATTATAGAGTGCCAGGCAAATGGCATCGAGTAATGTTGTTTTGCCGGCGCCTGTTTCACCACAGATCAGGAACAGGGATTCTTCACTTAAAGGGCCGTTCTCAAAATCAATGACGGCATCTTCTATCGAGGCCAGATTCTTTATAGTCAGTTTTTGAAGTTTCATAGTTCACCACAGATTACACGGATTAGCGCAGATTATTCTTTTCTCTCACTTTCTGTACGACACTGCTCATCAGTTCACAGAGTTCCTCGTCCATCTCTTCTCCTTCTGCCTCCTGATAATAAAGTCTGGCTATTTCCAGTGGAGACATTTCCTGCATTTCCTGGATGGAGATGTGCCGGGCTATGTAGTCTGAAGTTTGTTTTTCGCGGTTGGATTTGATATAGCAGTATTTACAGCTTTTTCCTCTTACGGCATTCGATGCCCGTTCATTGCAGTCGGGTGCCAGATAGTCTTTTATCAGAACATTCAAGCGGATATAAGCCGGCTTATCGTCCGGATATTCTTCCAGTAACTTTATGGCTTCTTCAAAGACTACCGGTTCCTTGGGGAGGGTGACGAGTGGTATTGGATTTTCTATTTCTATTGTTCTTATCTGTGGCGCTTCCCGTCCTTTTAATTCGACGATAGATACGGAGTGCGGATAAGCTTCGTCGAAACTGACGGGTAGGGGGGTACCGCAATAGCGTGCATGCCGTCCGTTTCCTTTGATGTTCTGCGGACAATGAATGTGTCCGAGTGCCAGATAATCGTATCCTTCGCCCATGGAACTGATGGGGACGTATTCTATTCCACCCACGGTTTCGTCATGCCCCGTTCGGTCGCTGCCTTCTATGGAGAGGTGTGCCATTAATACAACGGGCAATCCTCCCGTGTTCATTTTTCCTACTTCGTCCAGCAATGCCTGGAAGAAACGTGCTTGCCGTTCTTCGCGTGGCGTTTCAGTGTCCAGCATCGGGAAATTCTGTGGATAGACGTGGGGGACGGCAATGATATATCCTTTCAGTGCTGCTGCTTCATCTATTACTTCCACAATATGTTTTTCCAGATTCACCTCTTCCCGGGTACGTTCGATGTTTCCCACGACTTTCACACCAAAATGGTTCCATAGACTGCTGTCTATTTCCAGTTTAGAACTGCTGTCGTGGTTTCCGGCAGTTACCACAATTGTCATTCCGGGACATGCCCTGTGAATTTCGAGCATACCATCCGTGTACATCTTTTGTGTGGCTGCCGATGGGGTGGAGTAGTGATAGATGTCTCCGCTCACTACCATTGCATCCGGCATTTCTTCTGCTACGATGCGGGTTAGTTGTTGCAAAAATGCTTGTTGCTCGTGGCTACGGTCATAATTATATAATGTATGTCCCAGGTGCCAGTCGCTGGTATGAAGTATTTTCATTGATATTATTGTTTTATGCTTTCAAAAGTACGCAGAATATGGAAGATACGCAATCCTCTTTAAAAATCTCTTTTCCAAAAACTGGGAATTCTCTGATTTTTAATTAGTTTTGCAGTCTAATTTCTCTATGATGTAGACCTTTTGTTCCTTGTGTGGTAAAGAATGGGTACACTTGGAGACTAAACTATAATTTCGATGAAATATTTGCAAATAATAATCAGAGTGTTTATTATATTAGTTGCTTTTCTTTTAAATGCTGTTAATGTATTTGGCGAAGTATCCTCAGCATTTAAACCGGGCAATGAAGATAGAATATTGATTCTCAACGCATACAGTGGCTCTTCCCGATGGAGCAACGACTTTATCATCCCTATTTATAATTCTTATCAGCATAAAAATTCTCCTTATGTAGTGGATGTGGAGCACATGGGCAGTCAATTTATGCATTTACAAAATGCAGAAGAATTATTGGAATATGAAGAAGGTCTCTTTGGAAAATATGCAGACAATCCTCCAAAACTCCTGATTCTTTTAGGTAGTGCTTCCTGGGGTTTGCTGAGAGATGATATAGAAAAACAATGGAAAGATGTCCCTGTGATTCTTTGTACGGAGACGGATTACGTCGGTCCGCAAGAGGCTTATCTGGAGAGGCGCGCCATTCCGGTAGAAGAGAGAACTCCCTTGAAAGATTATAAAGGAGATTTGTCGCTGACTGTATTCTATGTACCTGCATATCTCAAAGAAACAGTTTCGCTGATGCAGGATTTGATGCCTGAAATGGATGAGTTGATATTTCTGTCGGATGCCCGGTATATAAGTGCCCAATTCCGTTCGGATTTAAAAGAGATTGTGAGCAAGAACTTTCCCGAACTTGAAATAAAGGATTATGTTGCCGGTGTAATGACTACTGATGCATTGGCGGATTCATTGAGCCATGCAGAGGCAAACAGCGGAGTTCTCTTTTGCTCATGGCATCAGGATACTCAAAAAGGGAATGTCGTATTAACCAATAATATTTCCAGAATTCTGAGCTATTATTCCTCTTCACCTATCTTCTCATTAGATAATACCGGATTGCAGCGGAACGGTCTGGTAGGCGGCTATTTCTTTGATGAAAAAACTGTTGGAAGAAAAGTGGTTGAGATTACCAATGGTGTTTTATCCGGTGTCAACGAGAAAGGAGTCCGTATCGTAGACTGCGGTATGCCTACTCCCATGTTCAACTATTACGATCTTATGGAAGCCGGATTATCGCCTGGTTTGTGTCCTCCCAATTCAGTCTTTTATATGATGCCGCCCTCTTTCTGGGAACAACATAAATATAGCGTCATAATTGCCATTGTAGTCATCATGCTCTTGTTTATGTGGCTGCGGATGGGGTGGCTGTCCAGAGCAAGAAAAAAGCAGGAAGAACAGATCAGACTGATGACCAGTTACCACAGTTTGTTTGAAAATATGCCCATCGTTTATTTGAAACAGCAACTGATTTACGACTCTGCGGGAAAGATTGTGGACTATATCACTGTAGAAGCCAATCCACGTTTTGAGAAATACTTCAAATCCATGGGTGAGGTCATTGGCAAAAAAGGAAGTGAGGCGGATCCGAAAGGTTTTGAAAGGATGTGCCACCTCTATAGCATGGTTACTTCCACTCAAAAGGAACTTTCTTATCAATACTATTACGAAAATATAGGTAATTATTTCAATGTGATTCTGACGCCTTCCAAGCATAAGGGATTCATTGATGTTTTCTGCGTAGACAATACCGAACTGGCCGAGACACAACAGATGTTGCGTTCCGCTAATCATAAATTGTCAATGTCGCTGGATGTGGCGAATATCGTTCCCTGGAAATGGGATCTGGAAAAGGGTACCATGCTCTGTGATGTGAACCGTCCGGTGGAGCTTAGCCATGACGACAGCATGATGAACGAAGATCAGCTTTCCGTACCCGATTACCAATATTTTGCCAAAATCTGTAAGGAAGATAGGGAACGGGTAAAGAAAGCCTATAAGGAACTGACGGAAGGTAATGTTTCTAAAATTAAGGAAGAATATCGTGTGATAGTCCGCAAGAATGGCGTGGCACGTTATGAATGGGTTGAGGCTCAGGCCACGGTTGATAAGCGGGATGAAAAGGGCAATCCGATTACTTTGATCGGTTCTTCTCTCGTGATCACCGGGCGAAAGAAAATGGAAGAAGATTTGATTACGGCAAAAGAAAAAGCAGAAGAATCCAATCGTCTTAAATCAGCTTTCCTGGCTAATATGAGCCACGAAATACGTACCCCGCTCAATGCCATTGTCGGTTTTTCCAGTATTCTGGCGGATGCGGAAGAGCCGGAAGAAAAAGAAGAATACATCAATATTATCGAGAACAATAATACCCTGTTGTTGCAACTCGTAGGAGATATTCTGGATCTTTCCAAGATTGAGTCCGGAACACTTGAGTTTGTCTATTCTGATATAGATCTGAATGCCTTGTTTCAGGAGTTGGAAGAATCCGCCCGGCTTCGCCAGAAAAATGATGCGGTTGTCATCCGATATCTGCCGGAAATGCCGGATTGTTTTGTAAACATTGAGAAGAACAGGCTGACACAAGTGGTAACCAATATGATGAATAATGCTATGAAGTTTACCCCCAGTGGAAGCATCACTTTTGGTTATCATCTGAAAAATACTGATTTTCTCTATTTCTATATCACGGATACGGGATATGGAATTGAAAAAGACAAGAAAGATACTGTGTTCGGTCGTTTTGTAAAGCTTGATTCGTTCTCGCAGGGCACAGGACTGGGACTCTCTATTTGCCAAAGTATTGTAGAGAATCTGGGTGGTGAGATTGGTGTGGAATCGGAACCCGGCAAGGGTTCTACTTTCTGGTTTACTCTTCCTTATCGTCCCGTTGAGCTCAAATCAGTGAGGGAACAGAAGGAACACCGGTTGAATAAAGTGGAGAGTAAACTCACAGTTCTGATAGCTGAGGATAATGAGAGTAATTTCCTGTTGTTCGAATCTATCCTGAAGCGTCAGTACAACATTCTCCATGCCTGGGATGGGGAAGAGGCGGTGGAGCTATTCAAGCAATACAACCCCCATCTGATATTGATGGATATCAATATGCCTAAAAAGACCGGTTACGAAGCTACACAACTTATACGTGAAATGTCGCCGACGGTCCCGATTATGGCAGTGACAGCTTATGTCTATGCCGAAGATGAAGAACGCATTCTGAACAGTGGTTTTGATGCGTACACTTCTAAACCTATCAATGCTCAGAAGCTGCAAAGCGATATTGTGGACTTGCTTAAAAAGCAGCTGATATTTATGTAGGATGATCAGGGGAGGTATGTCATAATTAGCTTATACTTGCAAAGTATAAACTAATTATGATCATCTACTTAATTTTGCAACAGCTTCAGAATATATTTTCCGGGCATCACAATCCTTGCTTTCATCTGTGGCGAATTGTTGATGTCATAGATGATTTTCCATATTTTGCCTCCCAGTCTTCCAAAGTCGGTCAGTCTGAGAATGGCATTTTTCTCTTTTAAGGATGTCACTTTTTGCCGTTCCAATTCTTCTATCAATCCTTCATAGTTGTGTGTCTGTTTGTTGAGTGCATACTCCGGTGGAACAAGAAGAATCTCCTCATTCTTCCTCGTGTCTCCCTGGGGAGATATAGAGGGGATTGTTTCATTCTCTTTATTCTCTTTGTTTGTAGCTAAAGCGTTGCTTGCCTTGGCATCTCTGATTTTCTGCTGGTTAGCCAACCCTCCACGACGGCCTGACTCTCTTTTTGCGTCCTGTTGGGCGTCCCATGGTTTCATGCGCAGTGTGAGTCCGGGCGATGAAAAGCTTGTGCCGTTTACCTCGAAGAGTGCATAGTCATATATGATCCGCTTCAGGGTGGTTACCGTAACTCTCATTTTCTGTGCCAGTATGGGCAGTATTCTTACGTCTGCCTTATATCCGTTCTGCACTCTAAGAAACTCCAGTATCATCCAGTAGATACCGTATCCTTTCATTCCCTCTTTTTGCATCATTATCATCATTTTAAAGTTATTGCCTGCATTGGCATCATGTAATAGATATGAATCCATAATCTTTTGTTTTTTAATTTTCAACTTACCACCGGTTTCCATTCCAGAAAGTTCTCGATCTGGAACGTTCTCCATCCCTGTTGCTCTATATCCCAGTACACTACATGGTTCTGAATACGCTCGATGTCGTATTTGCGGTGGAAATCGGCTTCGTAATGTATCAGTGTTCCTCTTCCCATGTAAAAATCTCCATTTTGTTTTCGATAGGCTATCAGTGCACATCCGTATGGCATGTAGGCAGTTAATTGTAAAATTCGTCGTGCCATCCATGCGATGGTTTCTTCGGATAAGTCTGTTTCCTGCCCAATCAGTTTCTTCCATAGATTCTCCACTCTTTCGTCTTTCGTTACATACTTTTGTTGGTGTCCCAACGTTTGTTTCTCCATCTTAATGATTTTAGTTATTTATAAATGGTTTATAATCAACCGTCTGTGATGGCTACACCCTTTGTCTCGGATAGCTACACCCTTTTTAGGTTAGGGCTACACCATCCCGGTGGAAGGGTGTAGCCCTTTCACTATCCTGTTGACGGGGCAAAATTATGCCCTTTCTTTGGAGTTAACTATTACTGATTAATCTTTACATCATATCCATAGGGATCTATATGTTCTGTATCTTCCTTCTGTATCACCGCCCATATACTCTCTATCTCGGTTCTTAAGCTGCTTGTTTTTAGAGGTATATGCTTTCCTTTCACATGCTTTCTGATTTTGCCCGTACTGTCCCACCACTCTATAAAATCACTGATTGTATGGACTTCCGTACCTTCAAAACCGCCTAATTTGAAGCATCTCAGGGCGCCTACCAACAGATGGGTATTTGCTCCGTAATACTTTCTCGAAGCTAATAAATTTTCATTTATTACATTCGCTTTGTCTTGTTCTATACTATCGTCTTCCTTCTGATTATCAGATTTGTACGATTTACTTCTCAGCTGATTTCCGTTTAGCTTTTTGTTTTTTTAAATTCTGTCATGACTTAAATGATTAATTAACCGTTAGGTAATATTAACGTGGTTAAAAAATGCGAAAGTAGATAATTTAATTGGAATGGGAGGGGGAGTAGGGTGGAAAATGATGGATGAAAATTTATTTCTGGGTGATAATATGTTGAATATTAATTGTTTAAATCCTGTTTTGTGGGGTGTCCAAAAAATGTTCGTTTAATGTGCACAAAGATAAAGGTGTTTTTTTGAATGACAAAATGTTTGATAAAAAGATTTCGTAATATAGTGTTTTTTCTACTTAAATATCTGATTATAAGCGATAAAAAACTTGTAAAAATATTAGTTAATATCTATTCCTTTCATTCTTTCTCTGACTTTATCAGATTTAAAAAACTTTACGCATATAAAACGAACGATTAAAAGACGATTTATTAGCTTAATTCATTCGTTTATAGCTTTTTACCTGCAATGTAATCAAGGTAATGAACAGCTACGAAAAATCAATAGGCAAGAAGAACACAATACTTGCCATATCTTACATAAAGTGTTCGCAAGTGATTGAAATTCAAGTGTATGCAAGAACTTCAAAGCCCCGAGAGAACACCCTTTTCTGAAATAACCCTTGAAATGGAAGCGGATAAAGAGACTGAAATATGGTATGCGATGCGTGCCACG
>PPYE01598140.1_pt1 | contig 12211 bp, 8 predicted proteins | sample 1559881 | NCBI WGS metagenome assembly PPYE01 (sample SAMN08240022, study PRJNA423297) | Human gut metagenome, whole genome shotgun sequencing project.
AATCCGATCTGCGCTCTGCGCCGCTTCAGAATGGTCACCGTCCGTCAAAAGGCCACCATTTTCACTGTTCCATTCCGATGTGCTTTCAGTGGCAATATTGGCATTAAGCGGGCTTGCTGAGGAATCTTTCACAAGAATCTCATTAATCGCATAGTGGTTCCACTGCAGATTGGCGCTGTTGACCTTGATTCGCAGCGATTTTCCCTGTGCCGCCGGGAAATGAAGGATCTGATTCTCTACATGCCAATCATTTCCGTTCCAATTTACATCGCCGGAAGCTGCCACCGGTACCCATCCTGTCTCACCGTCGGCAGATACTTCCAGCTCCCAGTTGGTTGGCGCTTGGCCTTTACCGTAGGCGGCTTTCATGATAAAGGTATCAAAGGTTTGCGTTTCTTCCCAATCCAGATACAAATACTGCGGGAAATTAGGGGCTTCGTTGCTCTGCATCGCCGAGTAAGCATCGTTATCAATCATATTGCTGGGCGGGCTCTCCCAGTTCCAATCCTGTGCCGCACCTGCTACCGCATAGGGCGCTAAATTTTCCCCCGCCGCGGGTGCTCTGTTGTCTGCAGCATCCCGCGCCAGCATTTCATCGGTTTTGTAAACCCGGAAATAATCGATTTCGAATCGTTTTGGGTATTCGCTGTTATAATCCGGCGTACCGCTCCACAGCGGCGAATCATTCTCATAGATTCCCAAAAAAGTCGTCATTTTGTAGTCTGGAGATTGTGATGTCTCCTTGACAAGCTGGCCGTCAAAATAAAACTTCATCCCACCTGGCTGCCATTCAAATCCATACACATGGAAATCCTGTGATACATCGCACGCAGGGTAGTAATCCAGGCTTTGTTCCTTGCAGCCGCCGTCTGTCCATGGATGCACGGAAACGCGAACACGGCTTTTACCAGCTTTGACATCCGGCCCGCAAATCTCAAAAACATCAATTTCAGCCGTTTCATCCGCTCGGGCTTCTGTTCCGATCATCCACCAGGCACTATGCAACCCACCATCATGAGGGACACGGGCCCTCAATTCAAAGTAGCCGTACTTCGTTTCAAAATTTGTGACTGCCCGGTGGTGATCGGTAATCGTGCAGGTATCCCAGAAGTTGTGCATTCCATCGCGCATGCCGGTCTGGATGCTTGAAATTTTCTGAACATCGTCAAATGCCCACCAAGGCCCCTGCGTCTCCTTATCGATTCGTAAAGATAAAATCCCGTCCACTACATCGTAATGGGCAAGGCTCTGTTCCGGAGTCGTCCAGTGGGGCATGTATGAATCGGAAAACTTTGCGGGATTCAAAACCGCGTCGTTGAATTCCTCCTGGAAGACTAAAGTCCACCCTGGCCTTTCAATCGGTTCCGTACCGGTGTCATTGCAATATGCGGTCGGCGCGGCGGAAACCGCCACTGCTCCTGCCAATATTACCGCTCCGATCCCTTTTCTTAAGTGCATATAAATCCACTTCCTTTCCTCGCTGCTTACAATTCTACGATTCTTCTCTCAACGCGGGAGCGTTCTGCGGCAAAACAAATCAGATGACTTTGCAGAGAAACTCTGGCAGATGAGAGGTTTCCATCGCCGCCGCTTTGTATGGCACGTACAAAGTCTCGCATCAGATAATAGTCCCCGCCACCATGTCCATAATTGTTGGTTTGCGGCGGTGTTTCCAAGGTGATTTCCCGCGGGCCGCTCTCCCCGAAGCGGTGCAGGGAAACCGTGTTTGCGTTCATGTCCGCCGTGATCTGTCCCTTCGTACCGCAGACCTTCAGCTGACGGGCCATATCCGTGGTAAACGCTGTCATCGTGAAGCCGGCCACTGCTCCGTTATCAAATTCCAGGTTCACCACCTGGCGGTCTACAACATCGTTGTCGCAATGATAGACACAGCGGCCATAAGGCCCCTCGCGCAGAGCTTTTAACCGGCCCTCACGGCTCAAATCGGTGGTAAGCATATCGGTGGGCCATCCTACATTGTCCGTAAGATAAATTTTTCCGGCATCATACGGACACACAACGCTGTGAGGGCACCCGTCAGTGCAACGCAGCGGCGCATCCTGCGGTGCGTGTGCCGCGTCAAAATGGTGCAGGCTGCCAAAGCTGGATACCCGGGTGCAGCGCTGTCCGCTGAGCCACAGCAGAATGTCCATATCATGGCAGCTTTTTTGCAGGATCATTGGGCTGGTTTGTTCACTGCAGCGCCAGTTGCCCCGCACAAAGCTGTGGGCATGGTGCCAGTAGCCCACATTCTCAACTTGCGACAAAGACGCAACTTCCCCCACCTGCCCATCATCGATCAATTGCTTGATGGTTCGGTAAAACGGCGTATAGCGCAGCACATGGCACACGCTCAGCACACGCTGTGCCTCCTCGGCTGCCGCCGCAATGGCCCGGCATTCTGTTTCGCTGTTGCTCATGGGCTTTTCCAGCAGCACATGATACCCCTGCTTCAGCGCGGCCAGCGTGGGTTCCGTATGCATATCATCCAGCGTACATATAAGCGCGGCATCTGCCATCTGCGGGCGCGCCATCAGATCTTCCCAGTTGCTGAACGCCCTGTCAGCGGGGATACCGTAAGCGCGGCACATCAAAGCGCGCCGGTCCGCCTTTGGTTCCGCCACGGCCAAACACGGCCGGGTCATCGTTATAGTTCTGGTTGTCATGAAATACCCGCGCGACCAATGCGTCATGGGCAGCCTCATCCCTGCAGCGCAGCAGCGCCAGAAGCGCTGCATCCTCGGCGCCGCGCCTGGCGGCCTCCATCCGCATACCCGGCCACGGACCATCCGTTCCCGGATAGACAAGGAAAGAATCGCCACAGGGGAAATTCGTACCGATCCCTGTATGGTTGGGGCAGCTTGTACCGGCAAACGGGTCCATCCCGGCGGGGAATTGGTTGAACCCCCAATGCAGAAAACCACCCAGCCGATTGGCCGCACAGCCCCAAAACAGCAGCCGTCCTTTCAACAACGCAAAATCCAGAAAACGGTTGAGCCAATTGCCCTCCGGCCCACAGCATACATACGCCCACACCGACTCTCCCAGAGCTGTCAGCGCATCAAAATCTGCCTGCCGCGCCTCATAGCCCGGCGTGCCGGGCACCCAAATATCCACACCACCGCGAAATTCCGGCGAAGCGACGGCTTCGATGACACGCACATTGGGCAGGTATTTACGCAGAATGCCCGCTGCGAGATAATACTGACGCTTTCGGGCGAGAAGTGAGGCTTCGTTTTTGAAATGGATGTCTGGCTCGTCATGGATGTGGAACACCACTTTGTCCTGCCAGCCATATTTGCGCAGAAATTCCGCCAGCGCCTGTACAAAGCGCACTGTGACCATATAGCCTTCCGGCGTATCAATGGGCAGTTCCGGCGCCATGGCGCACTTAAAGCTGTCGGTGTACATATCGGGCATCCCGTCCGGAAGGAATCCACGGCTCAGCAGAGCGCCCAGTTCCATCTGCTGCATCCCCTCATCGAAAAACAACCGGATCAGAGGGCGCAGATATTCAAAATCAAATGTATAGGGGGCACGGCTTGCAACACAGGCCTCGTCCAGTTCGATATAGAACATCGTTTGATGGATGCGCCGCATGGCGCGGGCGTAGCGGCGTACCATTTCATAAAAAGCCGGCGTGTCCTTCTGCAAGCCATGGCAGCGGCTGATTGCATCAAGGCTGAACCAGTTTGTCACGGGGAAAGTATCCTGTGGGATCTCTATGTCATATACCCGTATATCCAGCCGGCAGCAATAGCTTCCCAGCCGAAGCATCGCCGTATATGCACCGGCTGCAAGTCCGGAACGGGGACACAGGCACAGATACAATGCTGCGCGCCCATTTTGCGTTTCAATTACACCGTCCCGGGCCGGTTTGAGGCAGTCGTATACTGCAAAAGGCGCCAGCCGGGTCGTGTAAAGCGGCTTACAGGCCGGACGCCGTTCCAGAACCATCGCGCCGCCCTGTTCGCTGCCGTCCCCGGTGTTGTACTCCACGGGTACAGCTTTCATACAAAAGAATTCCGGCACAAACGCATCGCTCTCGAGGGATGCGTCCAACTGGCCGGCATCTGTTTCGAGCAAAAGCTGCACGCCCGGCCGGCCGTTGCGCGGCATTGCGAGCCGCAGACCCTGGGGAAGATGCCCCACCGGCATATCGGGATAGAAAAATTCTTCCCGCCCGCTGAGTGCCCCCCGGTGAATGCGCTGTTCCATGGTCTTCCTCCTAAAAAGCGCGGGCCGAGCCGTGAGAAGCCCGGCCCGCGCCGTGTATACGGTGTGTTTTGTTTTTTTATTCTGCCTTGATACCAAGCTCTGCGGCCTTCGCATTGACCTCAGCCAGCATATCCGAAAGGCCCTTGGTCTCATAATTGGCCAGCAGGTCATCGACCATCTTTTCCACAGGGTCGCTTCCCATCATGACCTGCAGCAGATCATCGTTCGTATTGTAAACAAACGCATCCTTCAACGGTGTCGAAAGGAAGAGCACGCTGTCATAGTAAGCGGGCAGCGTACCGTTTTGCACGGCGTCTTCATGACGTGCGGTGTTCAGCGCGCGATACTCTTCGGAAATCGTGGAGGGATACTCGCTGTCCCAGTATTCGGGATTCCACATGGCCAAATCGGCGATGTTGCTGTTCACATTTTTAAATGTATATTTCTCCATCAGGTCTACGCCGTCTTTCATAACGACTTCGCCATCTACGACATCGTAGTCCTCTCCCTCGATACCGCAATACACAAGGCGCTGGCCTTCTTCCGAATAGAGAAAATCAAACAACCGACAGATCGCCGCCATCTTTTCATCATCCACCTGTGCAGAGATGTAGCTTTCAGACCAGGCTTCCGTATCAACGAAGTAATAGCTGTTTCCATCTTCCGAAGGATATAGTTTGGCAATGCGGTTATCCTCCAGGAAGCTGCCTTCACCGTACAAAGCATCATAATCCTTACCAATCTGGGATTCCAATCCGGCAGGGCCGGACCATGCGAATACCATGGCAGCACTTTGGCCCTGGAGATATTTTTCCTTGCTGGTCTCCAGCTTTGCCAGAGCAATATCCTTTTCAATCACGCCATCGGTATACATATCGCGGGCAAACTGCATGGCGCTCACCAATGCGTCGCGGTCTGCAAAATAGCTGGGCACGAACCGGCCTTCTTCATCGGCCACCCACTTTTTGTCGATGATCCCCGCATAGGGATACACAAAGCCGCCGATCAGCTCTGGCAATGCCTGCGTCATACCGGAAATATTCTTGCCTTCCGGGTCCGCCTCGATGATCGCCTTGATCATATCGCAGAATTCCTCATAAGTCTCGGGTTCTTTGGTAATGCCGGCTGCCTGTGCCAGATCCCAACGGTACACTACGTTCCGATCCAGCACACTGTAAGTAATATCGCCATAGGTGGTACGCGGAATCATGTACAGCTTGCCATCCCGGGCCGCGGCCTGCGCACGCTCCATCTGCATGTGCTCGGCCAGGTTTGGATAAGCCGACAAGTCCTCCGGCAGGGCACGGATCACGCCCTGCTCGATCCAGTTCCCATAGAATGACTGTGCCACAAAATCGCCCGCGAAGATATCCGGAAGCTGTCCGTTGGTCGCCCACAACTGAATCTTCTGACTCGAGTCATCCCAAGTGACATTTTGCGGTACCAGGCGCACGCCGGTTTCTTCTTCGATCCTTTTTAAAATGGGATCATTGGGGTCCGCCAGTCCATCGTCTGCGCCCCAAATCGCCACGCTTACTTCAACCAAGGCGCTCTCTTGCTGCGAGGAAGAAACGGCGCCAGTGCCGCTGGCGGGAGCGCTGCCGGATGCCGGAGCTCCGCATCCGGCAAACAGACCGGCCGCCATAAGTGTGCTCAGTGCCAATGCTGCGAATCGTTTTGCTTTTTTCATGTTCAACTCTCCTTTTTTCAATCTTCTATCACAAGGATCGATCCCTATTCCTTAACGGAACCGATCATGACGCCCTTGACAAAATATTTTTGCAGGAAGGGATACAGACACAAAATTGGCAGCATGGTGATGACGATTGCCGCCATCTGCACGGATTGGACAAATACCTTATCACCCGATAGCATGGACTGTGCCTGACTTCCCAACTGTGTATTGAAGCTGACGAGAATATCGCGCAGATAAATCTGCAGCGGCTTAATGTTCTTGTCATTGATGTACAGAAACGCTTCCCACCATCCGTTCCACCGCTCGACCGCATAAAACAGCGCAAAAGTAGCCATAAACGGCTTAGAGATGGGCACAAAAATCCGTGTGAGCACCACAAATTCATTTGCGCCGTCGATACGGGCGGCCTCTTCCAGGCTGGGCGGCAGGCTCGCAAAATAGTTTTTCATAATGATCAGATAATAGGTGCTGATCATTGTCGGCAGGATCATACTCCAAATCGTGTTATCCAACTGGAGGTCGCAAATAACCAGATAGGTTGGAATCAAGCCGCCGGAAAACAACATGGTGAATAAAATCGCACTGAGAAAAACTTTGCGGCCGATCAGGCGCTTGCGGCTTAAAACATACGCGGCAACCACAGAAAACACCATGTTCAGTGTGGTGCCTAAGACAGTCACCAGAAGCGTAGTCCCCAACGATTTGAAAAAGTATACATCCTTGATGATGGCCTTGTAGCCTGTGAGGTCAAACACATGGGGAAACAAGTATGGGGAATACTTTACACTTGTTACAGTATTGGAGAATGAGACGATGAGTACATTGTAAAAAGGATACAGTGTCAGCAGCGCCAAAACACCGAAAAAAAGGTACAGGCATACCTCAAAGGCGGTGATCTGCTGCTTTTTTTTCAGTTTCATTGCCCTTCCCCCCTTAAAACAGCCCATCTTCGCCAAGCTTTGTCGTCACCTTGTTCGCCGTCCAAATCATCACAACGCCGATGACAGACTTTAAAAGCCCAATGGCCGTGGTATAGCCAAAATTTGTTCCGGTCATGAAAGACTGGCGGTAGACATAGGTATCAATGATATCCGCAACGGGATAGACCGGCGCTGAGTACAGATTGAATATCTGGTCAAAGGAGGCGCCGCTCATAATTCCGCCCACCTGCAAAATCAGCATGATACAAACTGTGCTTCGAATGCCGGGCCATGTGATGTGCAGCATTTTTTGCAGCCGGTTCGCGCCATCGATGCTGGCCGCCTCATACAACTGGGGGTCGATCGCAGTAAGTGCCGCCATATAGATGATGGCGTCCCACCCAAACTCCTTCCAGATATTTGAGATCCAGATAAACGGGCGAAAGGCGGAAAGAGACATCAGCGGCGCTATTTGCTCGAATCCCATCTGTCCAAGCAATTGATTGATGATACCATTGGAAGCGAACATATTGATAAGGATTCCCGACAACACGACCCAAGAGATGAAATGTGGAAACGTAAACACTGTCTGGAAAAACTTTTTAACGCGAGGATGACGGATCTCATTGAGCAGGATCGCCACAATAATCGGGATTGGGAAGTGAAACAAAAGCTTGCCGAAACTGAAAATCAGCGTATTGGAAAAAGCGCGCCAGAATTCAGCGTCTTGGAACATCGTTTTAAAATGCAGCAGTCCCACCCAGGGACTGTGCCACAGGCCCATATCATAGCGGTAATTGCGAAACGCCAGAGTAATGCCTCCCATTGGCAGATAACAAAAAATAATATACCACAGGAGAACTGGCAGCAGCAGCGCATACAGCATCCAGTCATTTTTCAGCTGCTTGCAAACCATTCGCCGCCTGGAGGCGTTCATCCCTGTCCGTTCTTTCATAAAACACTCCCCCTTCATTCCCCTGGACTGTTCGTTTCTCTGTGTCTTTATTATACTGTCCCTGATTGGCCTTTCGGTATGGAGGCAGCGCATGAATTCTGTTCTTCAAAATGGAAAACGTTCAATAATTTATGTAAAAATCATAGTTTTCATCATAAATATGGAATTTTTTTAGAATTTTGCATCTGTGCTTTCACTATACCGGGCTTTCTCCATATCAATCCCTCTCTATCAGTGATATACTAAGGGCAGGGCAATCGGAAGGAGTGCTGCCCATGCCGTCATTCTTTAAAAAAAGAATTATGAAACAGTTTCGCTTGGTGCTCTGCTGCCTGCTCATCATGGGAATCGTTTTGTCACTGCTGTGTTACACAGTGATCGAGCGGCTGATGACCAAAAATTCAACCGCGTATGCCCAGAGTACCGCACAAAAGTTTAACGTTGAGGTAAAATACTTATTTGACCGCGCAGATGCACTGTTCAGCAGCCTGCTGTTCAACGAAAACATTGAACAGATTATGCACACACCTTTTTCAGCAAAGACCCCTTCCTATCTCAATGCACTGCACACCCAATTTTCGTCATACCGCCTCATGAACGCAGAACTCGCGGAAATCGCCCTTGTAACTCCGGAGATGTCCTGGTCCAGCTATTTTGATGCGGCCACACTGCGCGCGTTCAGCGAGGGAATGCGTAACCTCCGCGGCACCACATGCTTCGGACTGCAGCAATCCCCTCTTACGGCACGTGCAGGCAGCAAGGAACAGCGGTTGGTTTTTGGCCACAATGTTTATGGTATGTTTGACGATGCTTTGTATGGTCAGTATTTAGGCAGTATCATTTTATCACTGGATCTCTCCAAGTCCTCGATCCAACTGCCCTTGTCTGAGCGGTCCGCAACCTGCTTTGTCCTGCTGGATCAGAATGGCACGGCGTTTCCGTTTAATTGCAGCGATGAGCAGTACCAACAGATCCAGGAACAGGGGCTTGCCGCCGGCCACGGGACTTGGCCTATGGGCGCTTGTCAAACTGAAGATTATTTAATTTATAATACGCCCTTAAATGATACCGGGCTTTTTATGGTCAGCGCCATGGACAGGCACGCGCTCAGCAAGGAAGGATTGCCCACGATTGCCATCCTCATTGTTATAACGACCGCCGCCTTGATCGTGGTCGTATTGTTGATGAGCTTGATGCTGCAAAGTGTGGTAAGGCCCTTAAGTCAATTGTCAGCATATATCGACCGCATCCGGCTCACACCCCCGGGGGCTGATGCGGAGCCTCTGGAGCTGCAGGGGTGTGAAGAGATCACCCGCCTCTGCAGCTCCTTTAACACGATGCTTCGCGAGCAGGCCCGCTTGACCCGTGAACTGCAACAGGCCACCGTCAATTTGTACGAAATGCAACTGGGCCGCAAGCAGGCGGAGCTGGAATACCTGCGCAGCCAAATCAATCCGCATTTTCTTTACAATACGTTGGAGGCGATCCAGGGAATCGCACTGGAACATGGTGTTCCCAAAATTGCGGATGCTGCGGGTGCGTTGGGCAAATTATTCAGACACAACATCCAAGGCAGCGATATGATTCCATTGGGCAAAGAGTTGGAAATCACCCAAGCCTACCTCACCATCCAAAAGCTGCGGTTCGCCGATAAATTGAATGTGTTGATCAGCATTCGTGAAAACACTCGCGGCATTCCAGTGATGAAACTGCTTCTTCAGCCGCTGGTGGAAAACGCTGTTTATCACGGTTTAGAGCCGAAGACCGGCCCCGGCACGCTGTTTATCGGTGCGAGACTGGAAAAGGGAGATCTGCTCATCAGCATTTATGACGATGGCGTGGGGATGCCATCTGGCCGTCTGGCTGCATTGCAGGAAGAGTTGGAACGCCCCGCCGCAAGCGGCAAGGCGGAAACCGCGCATATCGGTCTGCTGAATGTCCAGCACCGCATCCGGCTGCGCTACGGCATGCCATATGGCTTGACGCTGCATAGCACGCCGGGTGGCGGCACCCGGGTAACTGTCCGTGTACCTGCGCAGATACAGGAAGAGGAGAATGAGTTATGCTGAACGTTTTGCTTGCGGATGACGAAACCCGCACGCTGCATCATTTGATGACAGGTGTGCCCTGGTTTCAACTGGGGATGGAAGTCTGCTGCACTGCCTCCAACGGCAGCGAAGCTCTTGCCTTTATTGAATCACATCCCATAGATATTTTGATTACAGATATCCGCATGCCCGGCATGGACGGGCTGGAGTTGTGTCAGCGTGTGCGTGAACGGTACCACGATATGTCGATCATCTTGTTGACAGGCTATGCGGACTTTGAATACGCACGACGCGGCATTGAGCTTCAAGTGACGGACTACTGCTTAAAACCAATTGATACAGAGCAGCTGACCGCCACATTGCGCCGTGCTGTACGCCAGGGGTACGGGCGCTCCTCCTCACGTTCAGACGCGCTGCTGGATCTTATCGAGGAAGGCAACTCTCAAGAAATTACGCGGACATTTTCTGATTTGGGGATCAAAGGCGACAGTGTTTACATCGCCGGCTCCATTGGCGTTCACAATATTGAACAGGCGATAGGCGCTCAGTTTTCCTGTAAAGTGGGCAGACACAAATACCTGTACTTTTCCGGACATCCGTTTCATACGCAGGAAGCCTCGCACATCATCGCTTTTTCCAAAAAGCGCAGCGGTATCGGTCTTTTTCCCACCTCAGTGCCCTACGGACAGACTGCACGCGCTATCAGCGACGTGCTCGTGATGACATATCAATATTTTATCAACGGCACATCAACGTTGTGTGAACGCCTGGTAGATGGGCCGCTGACTCAAGAACTTTTTCGTCAACTCCCCAAAAAGGGAAAAGAACCAGGCCAGCTCAAAGCCTGGCTGCACGACCTCTCGCAAGCCAACTGCTCGTTGCTTTTCAATATCCGCAATCTCAATACACACTACGAGCAGACCGTCTCGCTGAAACGTGTCTCGGAGGAACTGCACCTCAATGCATCCTACATCAGTCAGCTGATAAAAAATGAAACCGGTTTAAACTATACTCAATATATCACTGAATTGCGCATCGAAAAAGCCAAGGAGCTATTGACAAACACAAAGCTTTCCCTGGCCGAAATCAGCGAAGCGGTGGGCTTCAATGACTATTTTTATTTCATCAAGAAGTTCAAACGGGAGGTAGGCGTGACGCCCGGCAAATTTTTGCACCATGAAAAGGGAACGGGCGATATGCCCGACCGGGAAAGGGAGTGATGAGCATGACCGCAAAGGAATTAGCCGCCCGGCTCTCTCTGCCGGGATCGCTGCAACAGCAGGTTTTTTCCATACCGATTTCCCCTGCGCAGGAACAGGAATGGAATGAGCTGTTTCTTCGCGATCAAGAAGCCTTTGAATTGCGTCTGCACCGTCATCCTACACCGGAACTCCTGGCTCTGGCACTTTATCTGCGCTGGGCCGTTGCGACCTATCGCCGCTATCTCACCCTTGGGATTCCAGAAGCTGTCTTTTGGGATACATTTCAAGATTTTGCGCTCTGGAGCGAAGAGTGCATGCGTGTCACTGGCCAACCAGGATTGATTGAATGGGGCTGGAACGCTCTGCTGCTGCATATGGAGCTCTTCCGGCTGGGGCGTTTGGAATATCAACCGCGCACACTTCAACAGGATATCGTGTTCGGAGAAGTCTCCCTGGCTGCAGGCACACCAATATTGGAAGTACATATTCCCGCGGGCGCGCCGTTTTGCCAGCGTGAATTGTCAGCTTCTCTATGCTCAGCCGGGCCTTTTTTTGAGCGGTACTTTCAGCGCAGCTTTTTCTGGTTCCACTGTCATTCCTGGCTGTTATCACCCGCTCTACGAGATTTGCTTTCCCCTGCATCGGGAATCCTTCAATTCCAGCGTTTTTTTACCATTTACAGTGAAGATTTTTCATTCCCGCAGGCAGAGCAACGCGTTTTCGGGAGTGTACAGGCAGACCCACAGCGATATACCGAGCGCACCAGCCTGCAGCGGGCCTTAAAAAAATATCTCCTCGCCGGCAACCATGTGGGAATGGGGATGGGCGTCGCTCAACGGGTATCCATTGAAGCCGTCGGAGAAGCGGCGGGAGCTGGTCCATTACACGGTTTCTGTGAAAGAGCAGAAAGAATGAGAACGTGAGCCGAACGAACCTGCAAAAAGCTGTTTTTTCCTGCAAATCGCATCACAAAGCCATTTTTGGGGTGCTTTTGAGGCGGAAAACAATGAGAACGGGTGCATTTCGGCGCTTGGGTTAAAATGAGAAAACCGACCGATTTTCGGCCGGTTTTTGTGTTTTTGGGAGTGCTTTGCGGCGGGGCCAAAATGGCCTTGCAACGGCTTTGCAAAACGAGGTTTGCCGCGCGGCGCATGTTTTTTAAAAACAGGGAG
>PPYE01358325.1_pt1 | contig 12207 bp, 10 predicted proteins | sample 1559881 | NCBI WGS metagenome assembly PPYE01 (sample SAMN08240022, study PRJNA423297) | Human gut metagenome, whole genome shotgun sequencing project.
GGCTTGTTCAAGTTTGAGATGAATGCGGAGACAAAATATGTGATCAATATCCTGGTATCCATGATTCCTATCGGCATTGTGGGTGTGTTTTTTAAAGATTATGTGGAAGAAATTTTCGGTTCCGGCTTGCTCATTGTAGGTTGTATGCTGTTATTGACAGCTTTGCTTCTTGCTTTCTCTTATTATGCAAAACCTCGTTTGAAAGAGAACATCAGCATGAAGGATGCGTTTATTATAGGTCTGGCACAGGCTTGTGCCGTGATGCCGGGATTATCCCGTTCGGGTACTACCATTGCTACCGGTTTGTTGTTGGGAGACAACAAGGCGAAACTGGCTCAGTTCTCTTTCCTGATGGTGATTCCTCCTATATTGGGTGAGGCGTTGCTGGATGGTATGAAGATTGTAAAAGGAGCTGCAGCCGGCACATCAGATATATCTGTATTGTCATTGGTTGTAGGTTTTCTGGCAGCTTTCATATCGGGCTGTGTAGCTTGTAAGTGGATGATTAATATTGTGAAGAAAGGTAAGTTGATTTATTTTGCTATCTATTGTGCCATAGCCGGTGCCGTTACGATAGCGTGCACATTGATGTAATTGGATGAATTTTAAAGAAGGAGAAGTATTATACTTTGATAAACCGCTGAAATGGACCTCATTTGCAGTGGTGAACAAGATAAGATACCATATTTGCCGCAAACTGGGCGTGAAGAAAATAAAAGTGGGACATGCCGGGACATTAGACCCGCTGGCTACCGGGGTGATGATTATTTGTACAGGCAAGGCAACGAAACGCATCGAAGAGTTCCAGTATCATACCAAAGAATACATTGCCACCTTGCAGTTGGGGGCTACCACACCTTCATTCGACCTGGAGAAGGAGATAGATGCTACCTATCCTACGGAACATATCACCCGCGAGTTGGTAGAGGAAGCCTTGCAGCGTTTTATCGGCAGGATAGAACAGATTCCGCCTGTTTTCTCGGCTTGTAAGGTAGATGGTAAACGCGCTTACGATTTGGCTCGAAAAGGTGAGGATGTGGAGTTGAAAGCCAAGACGTTGATTATAGACGAGATAGAGTTGCTGGAATGTAATCTGCCTGAGATTAAAATCAGGGTAGTGTGCAGCAAGGGCACTTATATCCGTGCATTGGCCCGTGATATTGGCGAAGCTTTGAATAGCGGTGCTCATTTGACAGGGCTGATACGTACCCGGGTGGGGGATGTGAGACTGGAAGACTGTTTGTCGGTGGAAAGTTTTCCGGAATGGCTTGACCAACAAGAGATTGAAGAAGTTATAAACGAATAAGGAGAGATAAGATGAAACTGTCGCAATTTAAATTTAAACTGCCGGAGGATAAAATAGCTTTGCATCCGGCTAAGTATAGAGATGAGTCGCGCCTGATGGTTGTTCACAAATCAACAGGTAAGATTGAACACAAGGTATTCAAGGATATCCTGGACTATTTTGATGATAAAGATGTGTTTATCTTTAATGATACGAAAGTTTTCCCTGCGCGTTTGTATGGAAATAAGGAAAAGACCGGTGCCCGTATCGAGGTATTTTTGTTGCGCGAGCTGAATGAGGAACTTCGCTTGTGGGATGTGCTGGTAGATCCTGCCCGTAAGATCCGTATCGGTAACAAGCTTTATTTTGGTGACGATGATTCCATGGTGGCCGAAGTGATTGACAACACCACTTCCCGCGGACGTACCCTGCGTTTCCTGTATGACGGCTCTCACGACGAGTTTAAGAAAGCATTGTATGCGTTGGGAGAGGCTCCGCTGCCCAGTTTCATCCGTCGTCCGGTAGAAGAGGAAGATGCCGAACGTTTCCAGACTATCTTTGCCAAGAACGAAGGGGCTGTGACAGCTCCCACTGCCGGACTTCATTTCAGCCGCGAGTTGATGAAGCGTATGGAAATCAAAGGTATAGACTTTGCTTTTGTGACGATGCATGCCGGACTGGGTAATTTCCGCGAGATTGATGTGGAGGACCTTACCAAGCATAAGATGGATTCGGAGCAGATGTATGTCAATGCGGATGCGTGCCGTATTGTGAATAATGCCAAGGATGAAGGAAAGAATATTTGTGCGGTAGGAACGACAGTGATGCGCACGATAGAGACTGCGGTAGGTACGGATGGTCATCTGAAAGAATTTGACGGATGGACCAATAAGTTCATTTTCCCTCCTTATGATTTCTCGGTAGCCAACAGCATGGTTACTAACTTCCACCTGCCTCTCTCCACTTTGCTGATGCTGGTAGCTGCCTACGGTGGTTATGATCTGGTGATGGAGGCTTATCACACAGCGTTGAAGGAAGATTACCGTTTCGGTACTTATGGCGACGCTATGTTGATTTTGGATAAGTAATACCGGTTGGAGCAGCGTATGAGGGTTTATTTGGGACTTGGAACCAATCTGGGTGATAAAGAATCAAATCTGCATGTTGCTGTCCGGAAGATAAATGAGCGGATAGGGGAGGTTACTGCCCTTTCCGCTTTTTATGTTACCGCCCCTTGGGGGTTTTCTTCTGAAAATTCTTTTCTGAATGCTGCCTGTTGCGTGGAGAGTGTGCTTCCTCCCTTGGATATATTGCGGGAAACACAGGAGATAGAGCGTGAATTAGGCCGGATGAAGAAGTCGGCGGGAGGTAATTATAGTGACCGCCTGATTGATATAGATATTTTGTTGTACGGCGATTTAATACTGCATACGCTGGAATTGGAAATCCCTCATCCCCTGATGACTGAACGGAGGTTTGTCATGGACCCGCTGGCGGAGATTGCATCGGATGTGGTGCATCCGGTATTGGGAAAAAGGCTGGGGGAGCTTTAAACCTGTAAGAGTATATTAATTAAAAGAGGACGGAAAATTCTTCAAATCCATCATTGTGGTGTAGATAGCTGATTGATAGTGTATTGTTATGAAGGATTCGTAATAGAATCCTTCATAAATGTTTCAGGGAAATATGTCCAGTATGGAATAATCTCTCCAAATTTCTTGTGTGGTGACGCTCGTCACTCCGGAATCAGGGTAACGTTGGCAAAATTCTTCTGTTCTGTCTTCTCGTATAATTAGGAATTTGTTTTTGTAGCTCACTTCGTATCCATATTTTTTTATTATACTTTGGGTTTGCATGATGAGTGAGTCTACTCTACATTTGTAGGTCCCTTCATATCCTTTTCTCCCATCGGGAAAAGTCATGGTAAATAGTCGGGTCTGGTTGTCGAATGTATAGCGTGTACCGTTTCTGTTTTTCAGTTCCTGCATCAGTTCTTTTTCTATATTTTGTTTGGTTTGTGTGTCTTGTGCTTCTACTCGTACTTCCGGTTTGACATAAGGATGAGCTCCGTTTTCCACTTCCACATCCTTGCTTCCCCACATGGTGGTTTGTATTTTTATTATTTTTACCAGTTTGTTATTCTTGTCCAGCACATGTATAGATGATTCTCCTTCGCAAAGTGGAAAGATACATACGACACCGAAATGTTCGATTCCGAAATATTCCGTTTTCAGTTTTTCTGGATCGTTGTTCTTTATTGTGTAACCATTTGTTTGTTCGCCCAAGGAGGCATTGAATGGATGGCCTACGTAAGCTTTGTATTCACTCACAATATCTGTTCCTTCTTCCGGTTCCGGAGGGAGGATTTCTTCTTTGTCTGAGCATCCCGATAACAGTGTCAGACATAATACTAGCGTTAGTGTCAGGGCGTGTATTACGTCCTGACTGAGGTTATTTCTTTTGAATGTCATAGATCATTTGTTGTTCTTGTGTATAATATACAATGTTTACGTCTTCTGTATCTGTGTGGAAGATTACATCACAGTTTATACCGTTGTTTGCTTTAAAATAGACGGCCGAAGAACCTTTTCCCCATCCCATGTTGACAGACCAATATAAATCACTATTTGGTGAACTCGATTTTTTGGTAGTACAGTATCCGTCAATAATCCAACCATGACCCGGTTTGTCTTTGTATGGATCTTTTGTGATAGGGAGACGATTGTTGTCAACATAGTGTCCGTTTCCATAAAGAAGTATTGGATTATAATTTTGTAATGACTGTTTAGCCAGTTCCGGATTGAATCCTGTGCTTCCTGAGTAGGTAGTCATTGTTTGAAGATATTCCAACATGCCTTCCGTTGGGGTTGAGGTTGAAGCGATACCTCTTTTTATAATTGGGTTATTGTCCTCGTCATAGGTATTAAAATCTACATAGTTAGGAAATGAGCGAGTTTTATTGTATATAGCTCTTAACAAACTGGCAGTCATTTCGATTAAATCAGGTGAGCTGTAGTATGTAATTGTTTTTTGAGCGGTCAGGTAGTCCCAATCTATTAAAATTTGTCTACCTGCTGCTGTTTCTCCCACCATGACTGGTTTCAGTATACTGAATAATGTAGCAACCGCTATATTTCCACATCCCACTAAATAATGCCCCTGATATGTTCCCATATGCCCGTCCCATATATTTCCTATGGGCATTTGATCGTTGTAAGGTGCTTCTTGATGCCATACAATATCTGATATGGGAGGTACCATAGATACAATTCGTGAAGGAATTTTGCTTATATCAATGCCATTGATAGGATTATATTCTCTTGAATTGCTGTTATCAATAATAGTAATATTTCTTTTTATGATGTCTTCTGTAATTTGTTCCTTGGATATATTTAGGGATTGGCTGATTTTGTCGAGAGTGGAACTTCTTTTCTCTGATTTAAGTTTTTCTATATATTTAATATCTGAAAGGATATTTAGTTTTGCTATTTCAACCAAATATCTCATATCTATGTTCATAGGTTGGGAAAATTGATAGTTCTCTGTAAATAACAGAACTTTCGGTGCTCTTTCATCACCACAAACAATTGTCATATCTTTTGTTCCGCTATTATTAGTTAGTTCAACTTCAAATATAGGTACATTTATTTGAATGGAGTCTGCTGAACGGGAGTGATTCCTGCTGTTTGTAAGATAATATTTATTAATAATGGAAATCTTGGGCTTGTCTTCTTTTGTTGTAATGAATTGTTTTTTAAATTCTGAATTGATACGTTTAAAGTCGTAAATTACATTTGTAATCTCGTCTTCCGATAGTTCTTTGGGATTATCATACGCTATGCTGGCGTATTCATTCGATGTCAAAACCACTTGGTTGGTTGGGTTGTTGTTAACTTCTGTATTTTCTAATTTATCAGTACACGATATAAGAATAGATGTTATCAATATGAGTTGTGATAATATAACCTTTTTCATGGCATTTTTGTTAATGATTGAATGATAAAACTGGCTAAAAGGTTGCGTTATTGATATCTTTTAGTCAGTTTTGATATATGAAAATTATTTTTTTCTGAAGTCTGCCATTATGGTCATAGCATTGTCTTTGAAAATTAGTGGAATGGCAGTTTCAAAAGTTATTGTCGATGTTTTTATATCCATTAAATAGTAGCCATCCTGATAACCGTTTCCGAAGCCAAAATTAGCGTGTAAATAGCATACGTCCACATCGGAAGGAACATTGTCTATCCTACCATAGCATTCTTTTATTCCATCAAGAATGAATGGGGTGACTCCATCGGTAGCTATATTGTCAGGTTTGCCGTATATTAATACAGGTTTAGTTGCTTTTAAGGAATTCTTGACAGTATTGATATTCCATGATGTCTTTTTGCTATAATTGAAGTAACTTGCCAAATAATTCTCCACATCAGACATTAAACAAGTTGTCCCCGTAACAATTCCTTTTGAGTCTTTGACTACAGAAGATTTTGTATAATCATAGATATTTTTGAATAGCCTGCCTACCATTTCTCTTTTAGCTAAAGGATCACCGGAGTTAAAATAATCTGGTGCTTTGATTTCTTTATTTTCAGTCAAATAACTCCAATTTATTTGTAGGCTGGCTGGTCTCATCGTTGGCTCCAAACTAGCTAGAATATGCGCTACCACAATTGCTCCATAGCCTACAGGATAATTTGTATATTCTGACCATCCCGGACCATACCTATCACAATTGGCTTTTGGTAACATACAATTATAAGGTTCCCATTGTCCCCATGCCACAGGACACATAGGAAATACTGCAACTTTGACCTTTAGATTGGAAGGAACTTCTGTTATAGGTTTAGAGCGGCTGATAGAGCTGTTGTTTATGATAATTTGATTCTTGATTGCTTCATAATCGATGTCTTTGGATGTTATGTATAGTTCTTTGGATATTTTCAAAACAGCAGATTCATACAATGAATCTTTAATCTCATCAAATTTGGTAACTTCATTGCGGATGTACATTTCGCTCCATTGAAGCAAAGCGTTGGGACTTGTGTAAAGAGAATCCTGGTTTTCCTTGATGTTGTCTATATATGCAAGGATGTGTGGGGCTCTTCTATCTCCCGAAACAACAGCCATTCCTGTGCCTGTTTCTGATGTGAATTCTATTTTATAGATAGGTATTTGTTCCTCTGTACTTTCAATATTCCTGGCATCTGCTTTGTTTTTAGATAAATAGTATTTCTCTTTTATCTGAAAGATGTTAGGCTGAAAAGTAATACGTGAATGGGCATTATTTTTTAGTTCACTGCTTTGGAAGGTTGTCAATAAATTGAATACCTCAGTTTGGCTAAGTTCCGGAGAACTTTTGTATCTGATGCTTAATAGCTCTTCTGGTGATAGTTGTACTTCCTTACTAGGGGGTGTTATATCCTCTATTTCATTTGATTGGCATCCGGCAATCATCAATGAAAGGGATAATAAACAGAAAATGATTTTCTTTTTCATCTTGTTTCTTATTGTTAGTTCTGTAAACCTATATTTTTACTTAGCACGGATATTTTTTATGCAATCCATTTTATAACACCATTCCTTTACGCCTCCTGCTTCAAAAAAGGTTCTTGCGTTTCCGTCTAGTTGATAATACCCTGTGTTTTTATCAGCCCACCCCAAATTTGCGTGCCAATATAAATCATTCGTCTTAACCATTTGGCGAGTTTGACTAGCTTTTTCGGTGATTAGAAGTCCGGAAATGATAAAAGCATGGTTCGTAGTTAGCATAAGCACCGGATTGTTATTTCTTAATGAGGCCCAAACTTGATCACCATCAAAAGGGGCTTTTGGATTATATTTAAAAAATTTGTTCATCGTATTTAGCATATTCTCTTCAGAAACACCACTTTCAAGTACAGCACCATCCCAATCTTTTTTGGATGTAGTTTTATTCATATTATAGAAGTTGAGCATAAGGTATTGAACTTGCATTTGAGCTTGCCCCTGTAAATCATTGATAGAGGCTTTTTGGGTCATTTTAATAAAGTTAGGCATATAAGTCATAGTACTGTTGGGTAAAGTAAAGGTAAGAGGGGGAGTATATTTTTGATGAGTATATCCCATTATTTGAGCAAGTGCCACATTGACACATCCTACAGGAAGTGCGTCCATTTTCTTTCCATTATTTTCAGTTCTTATCCAATCTACTTTATTTTCTTCTCTGAAAGCCCAATTATAGGGATCGTCTTGTCCCCAATTGGTCTTGACTAGAGGAGATATTGATGATGGTAGTTTTTGTATTCCCTCGGGAGGACCTTGTACAGCAGTTGATCTAGATGAATAGGTATCTGTTAAAATGATATTATCTTGAATTTTTTGGTAGTTAATTTCATTGATAGGAATGTTTAATTTCTTACTAATTTTCTCCAACGTTGGCTGTTTTAGCGAATCTACCAATTCTTTTGTTTTAATGGCTTTATAAAGATAGCTGGCTTTTGCTGCATATAATAGTTCGTTTGCTCCGCTCAGTTGCATTGCATCATCATTGCCTTTATTGGGAATAAATGCTATAATAGAAGGAAGTTCTGCATTTGTAGCTACTACAGCCAACCCATTTACAGTATCGTTTTGAAATTCAACTTCACAAATTTCAGATATGATATCATCTTCTGGTAAGGCGGTTCGGGAAGCTATTTCTTTATTTTGAAATTCTCCTTCTTTATTTATATATGTTCTTTTTGTAATCTTAAATGATGCACTAGTGCTTCTGCTTACACCATTATTATTCATATTGGCAAAAGAACTTACCATATTGAAAATATCTTTGTCTGTAAGCTCTTTTGCATCATCGTAGGCGATACTGAGGACTTCGTTTTTATTCAACTTAACCTTTTGGGAATTAGTAGAAAGGTTATTGGTGCTTTCATTCGAGCAGGAGAATAATGTAATTCCTGCAAAGAATAGTGATAATGGAATGATTTTCATAAGTTTGTTATTAGAATATTATGTATGAGATTAGTTTTCGTATATAAATTCTCCTGCCAATATTCCCTTTTCATCGGTGATTGTCAGTTCATATATTCCTGCCGGAATATTCTCTAAAGAAGTTGATAAAGAAGAATTGGAGTGGGGTATATAGAGGTTTCTATATACTACATATCCTTCTTTTGATTTAATCTCGATGGTTACCGCTTCCCAGTCCTGTGCGAATTCGATGGTTAATTCTTTATTGCAGTCGTCAAAGAAAGCTTTTACCGGAATGAATGACTCTACTGGAATTCTATGGTTGCCATGTTTTATAAATTCTATATTTCGTTTTTTAGCGCATAGTAATAGAGGAATAATTAAGGCTATCAAAGCCAAACTCATTTTTAATTTGTTCATAATCGTTTTACGTTTTAGTTTTGTGCAAACTTAGGTATTATAGGATTATGAATGACAAAAAGAGGGAGTTATAGTATATACAAGATTTGTTGATTATCAGCGAGTTACAAAAATTGTTATATACAGTGATGTATATGTAGTGTTTTATAATTCACTGATAATAAGATCTGTATGAGAACTATTTATTTTAAGAGGTTTTTGATGATGTAATCTCGTAAAAACGTTTCTTTATTGTGCTTTAGTTGGACCTCTTGATAAATTCTCGTTCGTTTCATTCGTACAGAAGCCGGATTGATGCCGAGCAATTTGGCTTCATCATTTGCGTCAAATCCAAAGATATGGAGATAGCAATATTGATATTCTGATTCTGTCAGGTTGGGAAATGCCTCTTTTAGTAGGGAGTAGAATTGGGGATATATCTTGTCTACTTCCGTCATTATGGAATGCCATGTTTTGTCAGTAGGGAGTTGGGAGTCCTCAAGCCTATTTTTTTTAGTCAAAGAAATAAGCTTCTTGCCAACTGTGGATGTTTCCAGACTTTGCTTTTGCAGCCGGTCGTATTTATAGGATATTACTTCTATTTCCTGTTGTAGTTTGTGGGCATTATTCTCTTTGTCTGCCAATGCTTTTTGCAAAATCTGCTTTTTTTCTTCTAGTTCTGCAGATAAGTGAAGGAGCTCTATTTTCATCTTATCTAGAATTGTTTGCTGGTAATAGATTTTGGCTTTGCTTCTCTGCCGGTAAATGATATATCCTGCAACTGATAGTAAGAATAAGGAGATGGCAATAATGATGATGATTGTATTCCTTTGCTGTGTAATCTTTAATAGTTCGTTCTCTTCCCGTATCTTGGCGTTGTTATACTTTTTTTCTATTTCCAATACTTTTGTCTCATTTTGAACTAATGTCAGTGAATCGAGCATGTCGGAACAGATTTCTTTGTAATGGAGTGCTTCCTTGTATTTTCCTTCTGCCTTATAAAGCAGGTAGTAAGCTTGATTGAAGTAATAAGCGATATCATTGTGTTTGGTTATCGTTTCAATCCATTCGTGTGCTTTTGCCAGTTGGTTGTCTTTTATATATATGTGTAATAGGGAGATAGAATCCTTATAGCTTTCTTTGCTGCCCGTTTCAATGGCTTTTAAGAAATATCTTTCGGCATTCTTGTATTTTTCTTGTGCCTCATATATCACTCCAAAAGCATTGGCTACATCAGCTGTTAAATCTTTGTTATGCAGTAGTTGTGAGATGGAATCAGCCTTTTGAAGTAAGGGTATGGTGTAATTAAAAGAATCAGTGAGTGTACATTCACACGCTAAATCTTTTAAGGCGTATGCATAGCTTTTGTAGTTCCTTGCTTTCTTGAAGAAGTTACTGGCCTCTTTTCTTTTCTCCAGACGTTCACTGGTTATATCTCTAAAACCATACAAATCTGCCATATAGGCACAAATATACCCTGCCACATTATAGGCCTGATGTTCTTTGGCCAGTTGCAGTGCATCGGCATATATTTGCATTGCTTTATCATACTCCCCATCTTCTACATAAGCACGGCCCAGATACAAGTCTATTTGCGCCTGTTCTTCTGCCGTGCCGTGTTCGGTGAACCATTGTTGTGCCCGTTGCCATTGGTAGATAGGGAGTAATCCGGTGGCTGCTTCGTCCGTTACTTTACCGCATAGCATACACCAGTGGGCAAAGTCCTTATCAGTCAGTTCATCGGGGGCTTGTATGCTGTCCAGTAGCACGGAAGCACTATCGGCATACATGGGAATCAGTTCCTCTACAGATCGTAATAGCGGAAGTATGCTTGTCTCTTTTCTGCATCCGGGGAGGATGAGAATGAATAGTAGTCCTGTCAAAAGTAAAGCTTTCATAAGAATGTGTTCAGATTTTGCAAATATAGTCATAAATCCGGGCAACTTGTATCTGATAGAGGGAAAAGTCAGTTTTTTATGCTTTCCGTGGCTTCTCCTTTGGAAGTGAGGTGGGAAAGCATGAAAGCTCTTTGTCTTGTCAGTGAAATCTGTCTGTTGTATTTTGTTCTTCTGCCTTTTCATCAAGTTTTATCACTAAAGTGAAGAAACTGTATCACTTTAGTGATGAAGCTTGATTACCTTAGTGATAAAAGTTCATCACTAAGGTGAAACGATTAAATGAAAAGGCAGAGATTGGGAGAAAATACCGGTGGAATCACTCAAGTTACAGGAACGGAATTCATTTTGTTTGCGCCATTTATAACAGTTGTAATGTTGTGCTTTCTATTGAAATATCCTATGACAAAATGATGAAGAATTTATGAATAAATCAATCATGGTAAATAATTGGTTATCAACACTTAATAAGTAAATGAAGAATTTGAAGGAAATAATCAGCCAACAGGATACTGTAACTCCTTGTGTTTTGAATCCGTTGTTTTTACGCCACAAATCTTCTGGTCCATTTGCATGCATACATCCCTCTGACCACCAGGTAGCTGATGAGAAAGGCTGTTACGGCCATGCAAATAATGTGTATTATGGCAGGAATCCCCTGAGGCAACAGCGAGGCGAACAAGTCATATCCCATTTGCACGAAGACGAAATGACACAGATAAATGCCGAAGGTCATGGATGCCACTTTTGAAAGAACAGGCGAAGAAGGTATTTTAAGCTTCTGTATACAGACAAAAACAGGAAATGTCATCATAAATACATTGATGCCGCCGAAAAGCCATACTATTTCCAGATAGGCGTAGTTTCCCGGAAAATATTCCTGCATGATGAGGTAGCCGCCGAAAGTGATGGCGTACCCTGTCACAAACATAGGGATACCGATAGCCAGGGTTTTTCTCCAACTCCATTGCAGCGGGTATTTTACCAGATAATGGGCCAGTATCAGATAGCCGATAAATCCGGAAACATAATAAAATGAACCGAATGCATTCCAGTCGCACACTCCCAGGATATCCATATTGCCCCAGTTGCCGATATATCCCAGTGCGGGAGCGGCCATCTTTATGTAGGGAAGGAACAAGGAGATGCCCCAGATGGAAAGAAATAGCTTGATATCTTTCCGGGTAGCACGCTCCAGCCATGCATGGAAGATGGGGATGATGAAGTAGAGCCCCACCAGCATATACAGATACCACAGAGGAGTGGTGTCATAGTTGAAATTGAAAATGAATGTCCAAATCTTCGTGATAGTCATTTCCAGGGTGAAGGCGGACATGTCTATGGTAGGATTGTCTGTCGTGGTGATGTAATTCAGATAAATGAAATACAATACAGGCAGCATGACCGACCAGAAGATAAGCGGGACAACAATGCGGCCGATCCGCTTTTTGTAAAATTCACTCATGCCGTTTCGTACAGGAAACAGCAGCACTCCTGTCATCATCACAAACAAGGGCACGCAACAGCGTACGGCACTTCCCAATGCGCACCCTTGCAGAAAAGTAGGACGGTCTGTGTCAAAACGTGCCACAAAAGGGTCACAGCAATGGGCGAATACAACTAAAAAACAGGCGGTGACGCGTAGCAAGTCTATCCATCCGATGTTCTCTCTTTTATTTATTT
>PPYE01561067.1_pt1 | contig 12207 bp, 6 predicted proteins | sample 1559881 | NCBI WGS metagenome assembly PPYE01 (sample SAMN08240022, study PRJNA423297) | Human gut metagenome, whole genome shotgun sequencing project.
GGCACTGAAAACGGATGTCATTCCGATTTTTTTTCCTAATAATCCTGGCATTTCACTTAATTTTTAATACTTACACTTTAATTTCTACTTCCACACCACTCGGCAACTCCAACTTCATCAGAGCGTCTACTGTCTTAGCTGTTGAGCTATAGATGTCAATCAGTCTCTTGTAAGAAGAGAGTTCGAATTGTTCACGCGACTTCTTGTTAACGAAAGTCGAACGGTTCACGGTAAAGATACGCTTGTGCGTAGGAAGAGGAATCGGACCGCTAACGATAGCGCCCGTTGTCTTCACCGTTCTTACAATTTTCTCAGCTGACTTGTCAACCAAGTTGTGGTCGTAAGATTTCAGTTTGATTCTAATTTTTTGACTCATTACTGTTTTTAGTTATTAAATAGTTATATAAGATGAAGTTCCGCAGGCTAAGAGTCATTCGCTAGCCTACGGGACTTCAAGTTTTTTTTAGATTAAGTCAGCACGGCCTTTCACTTCCTCCAATACTGCCTTGGCAATAGAGTTGGAAACCTGGGCATGGTGAGAATATACCATTGAAGAGGTTGCACGACCAGAAGTGATGGTACGCAATGCTGTTACGTAACCAAACATTTCTGCCAGCGGAACCATTGCCTTCACGATACGTGCACCGGAACGGCTAGATTCCATACCTTCCACCTGGCCACGACGCTTGTTCAAGTCACCGATAACATCACCCATGTTTTCTTCCGGAGTAACAACTTCCAGCTTCATGATAGGCTCCATCAATACCGGACCCGCCTTAGCACAAGCGTTCTTATATGCCTGGATAGCACAGATTTCGAAAGACAACTGGTCAGAGTCAACCGGGTGGAAAGAACCGTCAATCAAAGTTACTTTCAGTGAATCCAGCGGATAACCAGCCAACACACCGTTCTTCATAGCAGTAGTGAAGCCCTTCTGTACAGACGGAATAAATTCCTTAGGAATGTTACCACCCTTCACTTCGTCAACGAATTGCAATCCACCTTCCTTGAAGTCTTCATCAACCGGGCCGATATTCACGATAATATCAGCGAATTTACCACGACCACCAGACTGCTTCTTGTAAACTTCACGCAAATTAACTGTCTTAGTGATAGCCTCCTTGTAGTTAACCTGAGGCTTACCTTGGTTACATTCAACCTTGAACTCACGTTTCAGACGGTCGATAATAATATCCAAGTGGAGCTCACCCATACCAGAGATAACTGTCTGACCAGTCTGTTCGTCAGTCTTAACTGTGAACGTCGGGTCTTCTTCAGCCAACTTAGCCAAACCATTTGACAGCTTATCCATATCTTTCTGAGTCTTAGGCTCAACAGCGATACCAATTACCGGTTCCGGGAAGTCCATAGATTCCAATACAATCGGTGCAGTTTCGTCACACAATGTATCACCAGTATGTATATCCTTGAAACCTACGCCAGCACCAATATCACCAGCACCGATAACTTCTACCGGATTCTGCTTGTTTGAGTGCATCTGAAACAAACGGGATACGCGTTCTTTCTTACCAGAACGAGAGTTATAGATATAAGAACCAGCCTCTATCTTACCGGAATAAACGCGGAAGAAAGTCAAACGACCTACATACGGGTCAGTTGCAATCTTAAATGCCAAAGCAGAAGTCTTTTCGTCTTCGCTCGGTTTACGATCTTCTTCAGCACCAGTTTCGGGATTTGTACCGACAACATTCTCTGTATCCAGCGGAGAAGGCAAGAATGCACAAACGTAATCAAGCAATGTCTGTACACCTTTGTTCTTGAATGAAGAACCGCAAAGCATCGGAACGACAGCCATTTGCACTGTTGCGTTACGGAGAGCTCTCAAAACCTCTTCTTCTGTAATGGTAGAAGGATCATCGAAATATTTCTCCATCAAAGCATCATCAAACTCAGCCACTTTTTCGAGCATCTTATCTCTCCATTCGTTAGCTTCGTCTACCAGATTTGCAGGGATTTCCTCTACTGTATAGTCAGCGCCCATTGTTTCATCATGCCAATAGATAGCTTTCATTTTGATAAGGTCTACCAGGCCTTTGAAAGATTCCTCAGCACCGATAGGAACGACGATAGGACACGGATTAGCTCCCAAAACATCCTTCATTTGGCGAACTACTTCAAAGAAGTCAGCGCCCGAACGGTCCATCTTATTAACGTAAGCGATACGCGGTACGTTATATTTGTCAGCTTGGCGCCAAACTGTCTCAGATTGCGGTTCAACACCACCTACTGCACAGTAAGCAGCAACGGCGCCATCAAGAATACGCAAAGAACGCTCTACCTCAGCGGTAAAGTCAACGTGTCCCGGAGTGTCAATCAAGTTAATTTTATAAGTATCACCGGCATATTTCCAACGAGTGGTAGTAGCAGCAGAAGTGATAGTGATACCACGTTCCTGTTCTTGCTCCATCCAGTCCATTGTAGCGGCACCATCGTGCACCTCACCGATTTTGTGGGTTAAACCCGTGTAAAACAAAATACGTTCAGAGGTCGTTGTCTTTCCGGCATCGATGTGGGCCATGATACCGATATTACGTGTCAAATGTAAATCATGCTTTGCCATTTTCTAATTCCCTTACTTTAAGTTTTTAATCTTCTAATTGGTTAGTCTCTTATAGTATTAGAATCTGAAATGAGCAAACGCACGGTTAGCTTCTGCCATTCTGTGCATGTCTTCTTTACGTTTGTAAGCACCACCCTGTTCGTTGAAAGCATCCATGATTTCAGCGGCTAACTTGTCAGCCATTGACTTGCCACCACGCTTACGTGCAAAGATAATCAAGTTCTTCATTGAAATTGACTCCTTACGGTCAGCACGGATTTCTGTAGGAACCTGGAAAGTAGCACCACCCACACGGCGAGACTTCACTTCCACCTGAGGAGTCACATTATCCAGAGCTTTTTTCCAAATTTCAAGAGCGGATTTCTCTTCGTTCTGCATTTTATTCTTCACTGTTTCCAACGCAGCATAGAAGATTTCATAAGAAGTGTTCTTCTTTCCATCGTACATCAAATGATTCACGAACTTGGAAACTTTTACATCATTGAACACGGGATCCGGAAGGATAACGCGTTTTTTCGGTTTTGCTTTTCTCATTTGTCTGAAAGAATAATGTTTTTCGTTCTTGGTTGTTTACTTCTGTCTTCTTCAACTCTCCCACGCACACCCGGAAGGTCTTTTACACGACCACCACGTACCAATACAATAGAGTGTTCTTGCAAATTGTGACCTTCTCCCGGAATATAAGAGTTCACCTCTTTACCATTGGTCAAACGTACACGAGCTACTTTACGCATAGCTGAATTCGGTTTTTTCGGAGTGGTTGTATACACTCTCACGCAAACGCCACGTCTTTGAGGACAAGAGTCCAAGGCTGGAGACTTTGATTTCTCCACCAGCACTTCGCGTCCTTTTCTTACTAATTGCTGAATTGTAGGCATTTTAATTGTTTTTAGTTATATATTATTGTTTATATTAATTCAGAGCTATACACTTTTGGGCTGCAAAGATACTAATAAGTTTTGAATAATCAATGCACTACAAGTTTTTTTTTAATTTTACGCTTCACCCTTGATGTTGGGAAGAGGCGGAAATGTTTGTTCGTCCGGCATGTGAATCGGTCCGAAAGAGCGTTCGTATTTCCCAATATTCTCTTCGAGTGCACGCAGCAAACGCTTGGCATGTTCGGGTGCCAAAACTATGCGCGATTGCACACCAGCCTTTGGCATTCCAGGCATCACGCGAATAAAGTCGAGAATAAATTCCGAACTGGAATGAGTTATAATAGCCAAATTGGCATATGTACCTTGCGCCACTTCTTCCTTCAATTCTATCTGAAGTTGACCGTTGTTGTTTTCTTGATTTTCCATGTTGCACAATTATTTTTAAAATGTTCTTAAAAGATAGACCAAAAGTACTCTTTTTTTTCGGACGATATACATTTAAGTCCCCAAAAGACACATAATAATCCGTCCAGAAAAAGAAGCAAGCCACTACAATCGTTTTGCAGTAGCACTATAACAAACATGCAGAAGCGTTGCAATACAGAAGGAAGAGGCAAAGATAAAACAGAGAGGGAATACTCCTTCTTATAGGATATTCCCTCTCTCTATTTAATAGAATTATATTGACGTTGTAAGGTTATCCCTCTACTTTCTCGTCTACAGCATAATCAAGTACCGTCTTCTTGTTAGCAAGCATACGGTCGTACTCTTCTTTGGAGCCAACAATAATCTTCTCGAACTCGCGCTGTCCGGTACCGGCAGGAATCAGGTGACCGCAGATTACGTTCTCCTTCATACCTTCCAGACGGTCCACCTTTCCGTTGATGGCAGCCTCGTTCAGCACCTTCGTCGTTTCTTGGAAGGAAGCAGCCGACATGAAGCTTGAAGTCTGCAATGCAGCACGGGTGATACCTTGAAGAATCTGAGTAGAAGTCGCAGGTACAGCGTCGCGCACTTCCACGGGTTTCAAGTCGCGGCGTTTCAACATGGAGTTCTCGTCACGCAGCTTGCGGGCCGTCACGATCTGACCAGCCTGCAAACTCTGGGAATCTCCAGCATCCACTACCACCTTCTTTCCCCAGATACGGTCGTTCTCTTCCATGAATTCCATCTTGTCAACAACTTGCTGCTCCAGGAAGCGGGTATCACCCGGCTCGTCAATTTCCACCTTGCGCATCATCTGACGTACGATGATTTCAAAGTGCTTATCGTTAATCTTCACACCCTGCAGACGGTAAACGTCCTGAACCTCGTTCACGATATATTCCTGCACGGCTGTAGGACCTTTGATGGCCAGGATGTCCGCAGGTGTGATAGCACCGTCTGATAACGGAGTACCGGCACGTACATAGTCGTTCTCCTGAACCAAAATCTGCTTGGACAACGGTACGAGGTACTTCTTCACTTCGCCGGTCTTGGAAGTAACGATGATTTCGCGGTTACCGCGTTTCACTTTACCCATGGTAACCTCACCGTCGATTTCTGAAACCACAGCAGGATTAGACGGGTTACGTGCCTCAAACAGCTCAGTGACACGGGGAAGACCACCCGTGATATCACCCGCTTTACCTACGGCACGCGGAATCTTCACGATAACTTCACCGGCCTTTACCTTTTGACCGTCCTCAACCACCACGTGGCCACCTACCGGCAAGTTGTATGTACGGATCAGTTCGCCGTCTTCTGTCATGATGTGTGCGGTAGGCACCTTCGTCTTATCCTTAGACTCAATGATGATGATTTCGCGCAAACCGGTAGATTCATCAGACTCTACCTTATAAGTCACGTTTTCAATAACGCCTTCAAATTCAATCTTACCGGTAGCTTCGGTAATGATAACTGCGTTGAACGGATCCCAACGGGCAATCATCTTGCCCTTCTCTACCATTTCACCGTCAGCAGCATAGAGCGTAGAACCGTAAGGTACGTTGTGGGTAGAAAGAACAATACCCGTGTTGACATCCACGAAACGCACTTCAGCCAGACGGCCTACCACTACCTTTGCAGGTTCGCCTGCTTCGTCAATAACGTCTACCGTACGGAGTTCTTCGAATTCCAAACGGGCAGGGTTCTTAGCCACGATACTTGCGTTGGCAGCGATATTGGCTGCCGTACCACCGGCATGGAATGTACGCAGTGTCAACTGTGTACCCGGCTCACCGATAGACTGTGCAGCAATTACGCCGACTGCCTCACCTTTCTGAACCATGCGGCTGGAAGCCAGATTACGTCCGTAACACTTGGCACAAACACCCTTCTTGGATTCACAGGTCAATACGGAACGGATTTCAACACTCTCAATCGGGGAATCTTCAATCTTCTGCGCAATGTCTTCGGTAATTTCCTCACCGCCAGCCACAATCAGTTCGCCAGTTGTAGGATGAACAATATCATGTACGGATACACGACCGAGGATGCGTTCATACAGAGTGGCGATGGTTTCGTCATTGTTTTTCAATGCTGTACAAACCAATCCGCGGAGCGTGCCGCAGTCTTCTTCATTAATAATCACATCGTGCGATACGTCAACCAGACGACGGGTCAAGTATCCGGCGTCAGCCGTCTTCAAAGCGGTATCGGCAAGCCCCTTACGGGCACCGTGAGTAGAGATAAAGTATTCCAACACGGACAGACCTTCCTTAAAGTTAGAAAGAATCGGATTTTCAATAATCTGACCGCCTTCGGCACCTGCTTTCTGGGGCTTTGCCATCAAACCACGCATACCGGAGAGCTGACGGATCTGTTCCTTAGAACCACGGGCACCGGAATCCAGCATCATGTATACAGAGTTGAAACCCTGGTCGTCGCTTGAAATGGTTTTCATCAAGATGTTGGACAACTCTGAGTTCACGTGTGTCCAGATATCGATTACCTGATTGTAACGCTCGTTGTTGGTGATGAAACCCATGTTATAGTTATTGATTACCTGCTCTACTTCATCATAACCTTTCTGTACTAATGCTTCCTTCTCTTCCGGGATGATGATATCCCCCAAGTTGAACGACAGACCACCCTTGAAGGCCATGTAGTAACCGAGGTTCTTGATCCCGTCGAGGAAGTCGGCTGCCTTGGCAACACCACACACCTTGATTACGTGACTGATGATATCGCGGAGTGACTTCTTGGAGATAATCGTATTGATATATCCTGCTTCTGCCGGAACAATTTCGTTGACAATGACACGGCCCACGGAGGTATCGTGCATCATCTTGTCCACAATGTTGCCATTCTCATCAACGTCTTTCACTATGACGCTTACCGGAGCGTGAATGTCGCACTTACCTTCATTATAGGCAATCAGTGCTTCTTCTGGACCGTAGAATGTCAACCCCTCACCTTTGGCACCTTTGCGCAACTTAGTGATGTAGTACAAACCGAGTACCATATCTTGGGCGGGCACAGTGATAGGAGCACCGTTAGCAGGGTTCAATATATTGTGTGACTGGAGCATCAGCATTTGTGCTTCCAGAATCGCTTCGTTGCTCAGCGGCAAGTGAACGGCCATCTGGTCACCGTCGAAGTCGGCATTAAACGCCGTACATGCCAACGGGTGCAGCTGGATTGCCTTACCTTCGATCATCTTGGGCTGGAATGCCTGAATACCGAGACGGTGAAGTGTCGGAGCACGGTTCAACAGCACCGGATGACCCTTCATCACGTGTTCCAGAATATCCCAGATAACAGGTTCCTTGCGATCTACAATCTTCTTGGCACTCTTTACTGTCTTCACGATACCGCGCTCAATGAGCTTACGGATGATGAACGGCTTATAAAGCTCAGCTGCCATCAGTTTTGGAATACCGCATTCACCCATTTTCAACTCTGGACCTACAACGATTACAGAACGTGCGGAATAGTCGACACGCTTACCCAACAAATTCTGACGGAAACGTCCTTGCTTGCCCTTCAAACTGTCAGAAAGTGACTTCAACGGACGGTTAGCGTCAGTCTTCACAGCACTCGATTTACGAGAGTTGTCGAACAGAGAGTCGACAGCTTCCTGCAACATACGTTTTTCATTACGTAAAATCACCTCAGGAGCCTTGATTTCAATCAATCTCTTCAGACGATTGTTACGGATGATGACACGACGGTAAAGATCGTTCAAGTCAGAAGTTGCGAAACGCCCTCCATCCAACGGAACCAACGGACGAAGTTCGGGTGGAATAACCGGCACAATGCGTACAATCATCCACTCAGGCTTGTTGCGTCCACGTGATGCACGGAACGACTCAACTACCTGAAGACGTTTCAGGGCTTCGGTCTTGCGTTGTTGTGAAGCATCGCTTCCGGCACGATTACGCAGTTCGTAAGACAAAGAGTCAAGATCGAGGTGTGACAGCAAATCGTAGATAGCTTCCGCGCCCATCTTGGCAATGAACTTATTGGGGTCTGAATCTTCGAGGAATTGGTTGTCTTTCGGCAACTTTTCCAGTAAGTCCAGGTATTCTCCTTCTTCCAGCAAGTCGTACTGTGCCACTTCGTCGGACAGTACACCTGGCTGAATGACAACATAACGCTCGTAATAGATAATGGCATCCAGTTTCTTGGTGGGCAGGCCCAACAAGTAACCGATTTTGTTGGGAAGTGAACGGAAATACCAAATGTGAGCCACGGGCACAACGAGCTGGATATGTCCCATACGCTCACGGCGCACTTTCTTTTCAGTCACTTCCACACCACAACGGTCGCAGACGATGCCTTTGTAACGGATACGCTTGTACTTACCGCAATGGCACTCGTAATCCTTGATAGGACCAAAGATGCGCTCGCAGAACAATCCGTCGCGTTCGGGCTTATACGTACGATAGTTGATGGTTTCAGGCTTTAAAACTTCACCACTCGAATTCTCAAGGATTTCCTCAGGAGAAGCCAAACCGATAGAGATTTTCGAGAAATTACTCTTTATCTTGTTATCTTTTCTAAAAGCCATAAATTTATTTAATTGATAATTGACAATGGAAAATTGAAATTGAAAAACTGAAAACCGATAATTGAGAATGGTAACTTGCATTATCCATTCTCAATTATCAATTATCCATTATTCTAAGTTGATGCTCAAGCCCAAACCTCTCAACTCGTGCAGCAATACGTTCAGTGACTCGGGGATACCCGGAGCAGGCATCGGCTCACCCTTCACGATTGCTTCATAAGCCTTGGAACGTCCTACAACGTCATCAGACTTGATAGTCAGGATTTCCTGCAGAATGTGTGCGGCACCGAATGCTTCGAGAGCCCAAACTTCCATTTCTCCAAAACGCTGACCACCGAACTGTGCCTTACCACCCAACGGCTGTTGCGTAATGAGTGAGTACGGACCGATGGAACGTGCGTGCATCTTGTCTTCAACCATGTGACCGAGCTTCAGCATGTAGGTCACACCTACCGTAGCCTGCTGCTCGAATGCTTCACCGGTACCACCATCATACAGCGTTGTCTTGCCGTAACGGGGCAAGCCGGCCTTATCGGTCCATTCGTTCAAATCGTCCAAAGATGCACCGTCAAAGATAGGAGTGGCAAACTTCACGCCCAAGTTCTTTCCGGCACGACCGAGAACGGCCTCGAATATCTGACCGATGTTCATACGTGAAGGCACACCCAACGGATTCAGCACGATGTCTACCGGAGTACCGTCAGCAAGGAACGGCATGTCTTCCTGGCGTACCACGCGGGAAACAATGCCCTTGTTACCATGACGACCAGCCATCTTGTCACCGACACCAATCTTACGTTTCTTGGCAATGTATACCTTGGCCATCTGAATGATACCTGCGGGCAACTCGTCACCGATAGTAATGGCAAACTTCTTGCGCTTCAACTCGGCATCGAGTTCCTTATACTTCTTGATGAAGTTCATCACCAACGCACGAATCAGTCCGTTGGTATGTTCATCCTTCGTCCAGTTGCTCAACTGAACAGCAGTGAAGTCCAAATCACTGAAGTCGGAAGCAGAGAATCTGGCGCCTTTGGAAATTATGTCGGCACCCATGTAATCCTTCACACCTTCCGATGTATAGTTTTCTGTAAGCTTCAACAGTTTGTTTATCAATACTTTCTTGAGATCACCTATCTTGGCATCGAATTCGTCGTCAATCTTCGGCAGCAGAGCCTTGTCGGCCAGCTTGGAGCTGCGAGTCTTAATAACACGAGAGAACAGACGCTTACCGATAACAACACCTTTCAAAGAAGGAGAAGCTTTCAAAGAAGCGTCCTTCACATCACCGGCCTTATCACCGAAGATGGCACGGAGCAGTTTCTCTTCCGGAGAAGGATCTGATTCACCCTTCGGAGTAATCTTACCGATAAGGATATCCCCCGGCTCGATGCGGGCACCCACACGAACAATACCGTTTTCGTCAAGGTCTTTAGTCGCTTCCTCACTTACATTGGGAATGTCAGAAGTCAACTCTTCCATACCACGCTTCGTTTCACGAACTTCCAAAGAATATTCTTCCACGTGTACAGAAGTCAAAAGGTCCTCACGAACCACGCGTTCGTTCAGTACAATAGCATCCTCATAGTTATAGCCCTTCCACGGCATGTAAGCAACCAGCAGGTTCTTACCCAATGCAAGCTCTCCGTCTTCGGTTGAATAACCTTCTGTCAAAATTTGACCTGCAGTAACGCGCTGGCCCTTCTCGCAAATCGGACGGAGGTCAATCGTCATGTTCTGGTTGGTACGGCGCCATTTCGGGATATTATATTCTTTCAATGCAGGCTCGAAGCTTACGAATTCCTCCTCTTCCGTACGGTCGTACAGAATACGGATAGTCGTTGCATCCACGAATTCAACCACACCGTCACCCTCGGCAGTAATCTGCGTACGGGAATCGCGTGCCAGCTGACGTTCGATACCAGTACCTACAATCGGAGCTTCGCTCTTCAACAAAGGAACAGCTTGACGCATCATGTTTGATCCCATCAATGCACGGTTGGCGTCATCATGCTCCAGGAACGGAATCAAAGAAGCTGCAATAGAAGCAATCTGCTGGGGAGATACGTCCATCAATTCCACCTCGGAAGGAGGAACCACCGGATAGTCGGCATCCTGACGGGATTTTACTTTATCACGTACAAAAGTACCGTCATCGTTCAAAGGAGCATTACCCTGCGCAATAATCTTGGCTTCCTCTTCTTCTGCGGTGAGGTAAACCAAACCTTCGTCAGAAAGGTCAACCTTACCATCTGCCACCTTACGGTACGGAGTTTCAATGAAGCCGAGCTCGTTGATTTTCGCAAATACGCAGAGTGAAGAAATCAAACCGATGTTCGGACCTTCAGGAGTCTCGATAGGACAAAGACGCCCGTAGTGAGTATAGTGTACGTCACGAACCTCGAAGCCTGCACGTTCGCGTGACAAACCGCCAGGACCCAGGGCAGACATACGGCGCTTGTGAGTAATCTCGGCCAGCGGGTTGGTCTGATCCATGAACTGTGACAAAGCATTCGTTCCAAAGAATGAATTGATAACGGAAGAGATTGTCTTGGCGTTAATCAGGTCAATAGGAGTAAAGACTTCATTGTCACGGACGTTCATACGTTCGCGGATAGTACGCGACATACGTGCCAGACCGATGGCAAACTGATTGGACAACTGTTCGCCCACTGTACGCACACGACGGTTGCTCAAGTGGTCGATATCATCCACATCCGCTTTCGAGTTAATCAACTCGATGAGATATTTGATAATTTCGATAATATCTTCCTTGGTAAGGACACGCACGTCCATATCGGTCGTCAAGTTCAACTTTCTGTTGATACGATAACGGCCTACATCACCCAGGTCATATCTCTTTTCTGAGAAGAACAAGTTATTGATAACTTCGCGTGCACTGGCATCATCGGCTGGGTCTGCATTACGCAGCTGGCGGTAGATGTAGAGTACAGCTTCTTTTTCCGAGTTACTCGGGTCCTTCTGCAGAGTATTATATATAATAGAATAGTCAGACTGGTTCGGTTCTTCCTTGTGTACGAGGATATTCTGAACACCCGACTCTAATATAATATCAACATGTTCCGGCTCGATTACAGTTTCACGATCGATAACGACTTCGTTACGCTCGATGGAAACAACTTCACCGGTATCTTCGTCTACAAAATCCTCAATCCATGTTTTCAACACACGTGCGGCCAACTTACGTCCCACCATCTTCTTGAGATTCGTCTTGTTTACCTTCACGTCTTCCGCCAAATTAAAGATCTCGAGAATGTCCTTGTCATTCTCAAAACCGATGGCTCTCAGCAAAGTAGTAACCGGCAATTTCTTCTTACGGTCAATGTAAGCATACATGACGTTGTTGATGTCGGTGGCAAACTCAATCCACGAACCCTTGAACGGGATGATACGGGCTGAGTACAACTTGGTACCGTTGGCATGTACGCTCTGTCCGAAAAATACGCCCGGTGAACGGTGAAGTTGGGATACAACCACACGTTCCGCACCGTTGATGACGAATGTCGCCTTATCCGTCATGTAAGGAATGGGACCTAGGAACACGTCCTGAATGACCGTGTCAAAATCTTCGTGGTCGGGGTCGGTACAATATAATTTCAATTTTGCCTTCAAAGGCACGCTATATGTAAGCCCTCGCTCTATACATTCATCAATGGTATAGCGCGGCGGATCAATATAGTAGTCCAAAAACTCAAGAACAAAATTATTTCTTGTATCGGCAATGGGGAAGT
>PPYE01740717.1_pt1 | contig 12206 bp, 12 predicted proteins | sample 1559881 | NCBI WGS metagenome assembly PPYE01 (sample SAMN08240022, study PRJNA423297) | Human gut metagenome, whole genome shotgun sequencing project.
GGCCATATTTAAAACCTCCTGTGCGGTGCCTCTATTCTACACCATTCAGGAGGTTTACACAAATCTTAGGATAGTCTCTGAACTGCGGCTTTTTCATCTCTTCCTTGATGATGCTCAGCTCCAGCTTTTCTTTGGTGGTTTCCAGCTCGTCCAAACGGCGCTTGGTAGAGGCGTTGAAAATACCTGCCTGGATTGCGTTGAGCATATTGTCGATAGCCTTGTCGGTATCTGCCAATTGCCGACGCAGGGCGGGTAATTCGTTGCTTTCCTGCCCCTGTAACGCCAATGCCTGGTCGGTAAAATACTCCACAAAAGCATCGTCCATGATGTTCCGCATAACGGATGCAACAACAGCACGCTCCAGCGGGTCTTTTCGAACACTGCGATGTTTGGCTTTACAGGTCTTTTTCCGCTTGCTGTTTACACAGCGATAATAATGATATACCTGCCCCTTGCTGGAACTCGTCCCGGATTCGCCCACCATCATCGCCTTACAGGAACCACAAAACAATTCTGTGGTCAGCAAATAGTCATCCTCAGCCTTGTGTCTGGCTGGGGCCTTTTTGTTTTTCTTCATCTGTTCCTGCACTCGTTCAAATAAATCTGTCGGTACAAGAGCCGGAATACCATCCGGTACCACGATGTCACGATACTTATATTCGCCAATGTATTTCCGGTTATGCAGAATTCCAGAGATGAAATTCAAGTCTGCCGGTTTGCCTCGGACGATTGTGACACCCAGAGCATTTAGGTGATCCATAATCTGCTTCATAGTGGAGCCGGTATCGTACATCTTGAAAATGTCCAGGACAATCGGAGCAGTGACTGGGTCTGGTTGGTATTGCTTGTTGGCATCAATGGCAAAGCCGAATGTGGGAGTGCCGCCGTTGTACTTACATTTGAGTGCATTTTCTGTGTGGCCACGGATAACTTTCACAGAAAGTTCTGCGGAATAATACTCCGCCATACCTTCCAGCATAGATTCCAGAATGATACCCTCCGGCCCATCAGCAATATTTTCTTTAGCTGAGATCTCCCGCACACCATTCTTTTTAAGGGCAGCTTTATAATGGGCACTGTCATAACGATTGCGAGCAAAACGATCCAGCTTCCAGACCACAACCACATCAAATAATCCTTTGGCGCTGTCTTTAATCATCCGCTGGAAATCGGGGCGATTATCCGTTTTAGCAGAAAGGGCACGGTCGATGTATTCCTTCACCACAGTCATACCGTTCTGCTTGCAATATTCCATGCACTCTCGGATCTGACCGTCAATGCTCTCCTCTCGCTGTCCTTCGCTGGAATAACGAGCGTAGATTACTGCGTTCACATTGCCACCTCCTTACTCGTCAGCGGTTTCCGAAAACATCCTTAAAACGGATTCTTTCATGCGGTTATAGTATGGTGATTTGGGATCAAAGCACATTTCCACAAACTGTTCCATCTCAGCTGCGTTTTTCCATACTTTCGGCTGATAGTGATACAGCTTTCCCTGTGGCTCGTCACAGCGGGCAAAGATATAGTCCATGGAAACATCGAAGAAGTCCGCATATTTGCGCAGCAGGTCAACCGATGGAGTTGATTGTCCGTTTTCATAGCGGTTAAGGCTGGACTGAGTGATGTCTAAAAGATCTGCTAGTTTCGCTTGAGAAAGGGATAAACTTTCTCGGAGGGTACGTAGACGTTTTCCAATCAACTTCATATCAACCACATCCTCTTGCAAATATTATAACATATATTGCATTGTTTTCAACCCAATATTTGAATCTATAAATAGAAGCACTTTACTTAGCGCTATCTAAATGGCGCTGATTTATTCTCACACCAAATTCACATCAACATGGTACAAACTCAGTACCAAACAGCATATCGAGATAGAGTTGAGCCTGGATAAGTTGTACTTGGCCGTAACTGAAAAATCAAGGCGCATGTGCCGATGTGCACCAGCTCGACAGTCGGTTACTTCGATATTGCTCTTATCAAGTAGAAATATAGATTTTTTAATAAGATAAACATATTAGGAAAATTCTAGGAAGTGGAAATATTCTCCACAGAGGGCGCGACGATTGACGATTATAGTAATGAAAATTTGGGGGTGGCTTAAATTAGACTGATTCGTCGGAAAGGGGTTACTGTCCAACCTGACAAGATTACAACAGTTCCCGCTCCCTCTGTAAAGGAGATATTACGTCTTTTATATTGGCTAAGGTAGTGATATAATCGAGATAAATTTATACACTTTTGATTTTTTGTTGAAGTACCTTCAGTTAAAATTACGTGTTTTCCATCTGTGAAAGAGTAAAGGTCATATACATATTTCAAATCTTGCAGGTTTTAAGAAGTTTTGTATAAATACCAACGTTCTACATTTTATTGTTGAAGAAGAAAAATACGCCTAAGGAGGGGGTTGTTTGGAACAGCTTATTGTACTAAGTGATTGTGAAAATCGGTTTTTGGTTAACCATCTTAAAAAGCAGTTTGAGGATACTTCTCTTGAAGTGCTGGGGGGAGGATATAACCAAATTGAACAATATATTTATGATTCACAAAAGCCAATCTGTGAGTATATGGTCCTTTTATTTTCGCCGCAGGTTATGTATGAGCGATATATGAGTCTGGGCAGGGCTGAGAGAGCGTATTTAGCAGACGATTACTTGCAGCGAATAAAAACAATCTGGGATAGATTGGCACAGCTGCATGTGAAGTGTATCGTTCAGTTTTCCATGGCAGAGTTGCCGGAAAACGTATGGGGAAATTACGCTGTACAGGAAAAAACGTCGTTTACATTTCAAGTCAGGAGGTTCAATCAGCTCCTTGCCGAGGAAAGCCAAGGAAAGGATTCGCTGCGGATACTGGATCTGCAGCAAATCCAGCTTTCTATGGGAAACAAGGATTTTTTTGACACACGAATGTATTATCTGGCACGCTTTCCCTTTTCCATGAAGGCGGTCTGTGCAATCGGAAAGAACATGCAGGCGATTATAAGCTCTTTTTCCGGAAAGCAGAAAAAGGCGGTGGTATGCGACCTGGACGGCTTGCTTTGGGGAGGCGCTATCGGGGAGAACGGACTGGATGGCATCCTGTTGGGCGAGTATGGAGAAGGCGCCATATTTAAGGACATTCAACGCTGGTTAAAATGCCTGAAAGACAGAGGTATCCTGTTGGCGTACTGTTCCAAAAATGCGCCGGAAAATGCGGCGCTTCCCTTTCAGCAGCATCCGGATATGGTGCTTCAGCTGCAGGATTTTGTGGAAAGACGAGCCGGTTGGAATAATAAATCGGAAGAACTTTTGCACATTGGCAAGGTCCTTAACCTGAGAACCGATAGTTTTGTATTTTTGGATGATAGTCCGCTGGAACGGGCGGAGATAAAAGCCCGTCTGCCAGAAGTAACCGTTCCGGAAATGCCGGAAGATCCCTTGGAATATCTGGCGTATCTGAGGCAGCTGTGCTTGTTTGAGAGCGGGCCAATAACCGAAACCGATCTCAGAAGATCCGAGCAATATTGCCAGGAGACGTCTCGAAACAGTGCCCGGGAGCTGTATACAGATTATAATTCCTTTTTGAAGGCGCTGAAGCTGCAAATGGTGCTCTCAGAATGGAGCGAGGGCTGGTTTGACCGGATCTCCCAGCTGAACAGAAGAACAAACCAATTCAACCTGAACAATACAAGGCTGTCCAGCGATGATGTGCGCCGGATTTCAGTCGAAGGCCCGGACACTTCCATGTGTGCTTCTCTGGAAGATTGCTATGGAACATATGGATTGTGCGGAGGAGCTGCATGGGAGTATGCGGATAAGGTGCTGCAGGTGAACAGCTTTTTTCTTAGCTGCAGGGTGTTCAAGCGGGGAGTGGAAGAATTTCTGCTGGATCAGCTTTTGCGAACCGCGGAAAAGCATGGCTGCGAAAAGGTTTCCTTTCAGTATGAAAATACGGGCAAAAACCAGTATCTCATGGATTTTTTACAAAATAACGGCGCGTATTTCAACAGTGCCGGCAAACCGGAAATTCTTCTTGCAAAGTATCAATACCATGAAACATTTATTACACTGAGGAATGTACAGAATGGAAAGTAAATGTAAACTGCTGCTGCAGAGAATTTCTGCCGGGAATCCTTTTCAGCAGCAATACATAGCCAGAATGGAAAAAAAGGAAACGCTGCACATTGACGAGACCTTGTTGTCCTGCTTGATTGATTTCTGGAACTCTAAAGGGATGTCTGTGCAGACGATGGCAGATGCCTATCTGGAATTTGTGCGGGATGCCATGGCGGAGCAAATCTATTTTAAGAAATATCATCAGTACAAAAATAGAAAGTATAGCGACATCTGCTCTACAAATTACGGTAATTCCGGGTACATGGAGAAATACCTTGCCGCACTTGAAATCTCGGACTGCCTCTGGGAAAACCACCTTGAGATACGCAGCTGGTACAGCCGGCGGCTTGAGAAAATCGGCAGCTGCAGGCAGTTTGTGGAGATCGGCTGTGGCGGCGGCTTGAATCTTGTACCGGCTTTCCGGCGGTTCCGGGAAATGCACTATATTGCCGTTGACGTGTCTGAAAAGGCCACAGAGGTCTGCCGGGACTTTTTCGGCTGGGCATGTGATAAGGGAATCATAAAAAGCGGAAGCCTGGAAGCGGTCTGCATGGATGTGTTTGAATGGACCAATCAAACTGTGCCGGATGTGCTGGGCATGTTTGAGGTGCTGGAACATGTTCCCAATCCCCGGCAATTGCTGCAGCGATTATTGGAGATAGCCGGGCAGGACACGGTGCTTTTTGTAAGCACGGTCATCAATTCGCCGATGCCGGATCATATCTATCTGTTCAGAAGCCAGGATGAGGTTAAAAGTATGGTTGAAGCTGCAGGGTTTGCTATCACGGCTTGTTGCTGCGCACCGGCAAACGGCTTGTCTCTTGAACAAGCCGAGAAGAGTGAAAATCCTATAACGATAGCGCTGGAATTGAGGAGGAAGAATAGCGATGTCCGATAAAGAAATGCTGGCCCGACTGCTTGCTGTTTTCAACGAAGTGTTTAAGGGGCAGAACATCGATGAGAACACAACAACGGCAACGATTGAAAACTGGGACTCACTGAAGCAGATTGAACTGATGATTGCGTGTGAGGAGGAGTTTGATGTCCGTTTTAGTATGCAACAGATGATAAGCGCTGCATCGGTGAGGGAAATCTTGCAAATTCTACTGGAGAAAAAGGGGAATCAATGAGACTGCATCATCTGGGAATTGCCTCTCTCGATATTGAAAAAACAAAGCGGAGTATGCAACTGCTGTATCCAGGTGCGCAGGCCGGGGAGACGGTCTATGATCCGCTGCAGGAGGCTTTTCTTTGCCTTTTGAAAATTTCAGACGGAACAGTGTTTGAAATTGTGTGCAGCGAGCAGGCAAAAAAGATAGCTCGCTGCGGCTTTTGTGTATATCATATCTGCATGGAAACGGCCCATTTTGACAGGACCATGGAAAAATGGCTGCTGAGTGGCTACGACTTGATCTCAGCGCCGAAACCTGCCGTTCTCTTTGGTGGAAAGCGCGTTGCCTTTTGGCGCACAGAGGCAGGGCTGGTAGAACTTTTGGAGGCTGAAAGTGGAGAACAGAGAGAAAACACAGGACGCAGTTAGGCTGTTTCGCAAGAGGTTTGAAAAAGAAATCCAGGCGGAAAACTATAAATATAAACATTTTGCAAATCCTTTTCGGATGGAAGTTCCTGTTGTGTACGAATACCGGAATGAAAAGATGGTGGGGATGTATGGCTGTATGCGGCAGGAAATGCAGCAGAACGGGCAAAGATTTTTTGGGGTTTACTGCTGCGACGTAGTAATTGACCCTGACCATAAGAATGGCGTTTATTTTGCACTTCTTGCTGCTGTGCTTCAACAGTGCCAGGGGCAAGCCTCCTTTATTGTTATGCAAAGGCCGTCGCCGGTGCACGCATTCATATTGGAAAATATCGGCTTTGAAAATGCCGGAAAAGTATGCACCATGGAACTGCAGCGGGCGGACTTCTGCCCCATGAAAGCAAGAATGGAGGATCAGGCTGATTTGAGGGTGGAGGTGACCGAGAATTTTCCCTTTTCCGCACAAGACATCCGGGAGATAGCAGCTTCCTTCAACATTGGCGTCCATAGAACCAGGGAGTACTTTCAGTGGAAGGTGGATAACAACCCGTACCGGAAAATGTTCTATTGCGTTCTTCGGTCCGGGAGTGAGCTTGCGGGCTATTTTGTTGCCGAGGCGGAAAAAGAGGTTTTGCGAATTGTTGACTGGATTGCTGCCGGTCCATTCGGCAAAATAGCCTTTTCGGCTCTCTTGGAGCGTTGCCTGCAAATTTTCTCGTTTGTGAGATGTGTAAAAATCAAATGTGTGAATACAGAAAATGGGGAGCAGAACCAACTGGCAAAACTGGGATTTACAGCTGTGAAATACCAGAATATCTACTGGCTGGGATTGGACAGCCAAAAGCCTCCCCTTTTCCTTTGCGACTGGACTATGAGAGAGCTTGACGAGGATGGCATGCTTCAAAAGCTGAAAAATGCGGACGAACGGCATATATTTGTTTCGCCGCACTACGACGATGCTGTGGGTGGATGCGGTGCGCGCATTCACGATTTGGTGATGCAGGGAAAAGATGTAACGGTTGTCACGGTATTCGGCGGAGTCGCCGGCAGTACCATGAGTGCATATGCCCGAAAGCTGCATAACAAATGGGGAATCACGGATTGCCGACAAAGAGAGCAAGAGGATGAGGAAGCCTGCAAGGTACTGGCCTGCAAACGCAGAAGCATGCCTTTCAAAGACGCTATATACAGGCAGGCGCCGGACGGACATTTCCTCTATGACACATCCGACAGCTTGTTCGAAGATATGTGCAGCGAGGATGGCGCGCTGCTTGAAAAGCTTTTGGAAATTTTTCTTGGAGAATATAAAGCGGGAGATACCTACTATTTTCCCATGGCCAAAGGGGGGCATGTCGATCATCGCATTGTCAACCTTGCAGGGATGGAGCTTGTTAAAAGAGGATGCATCGTCATTTTCTATAAGGAATTTTTCTATAAGTCCTCCGTGGATGCGGCGGAAAGCTGCTCCATTTATGAGTTTTCGGAAGCAACGCTGGTAAAAAAAATTGAGGCAATGATGAAATACCAGTCGCAGCTGCCGGTTCTGTATAAAGAGCAGATGGAGGAACAACTTCGAAAGAAACTGGCAGAGGAAAATTTGGATATACAGACTGGCAAATATATTGAAATGTATAAAAGCCATTGTTGATTGGAATTTGTGGTGCTGCGGGGGGATATCTATGGAAAAGGAGAGATTGTTAGCATTATCGTGCTGCGGCGAATCGGTAGAAAAGGTTCTTACATTGTACTACCATGCATCAAAACTCTCGTCACCTGCATTTTATGGTGAGTACAGACCGGTGCTTTTTTACGGGCACAATCTTCCCAAAAGAGATGGGGAGAGCTGTGCACATGGAACCGTTGGATTTTATCAGAAATTTCTGTTGGATATAGAATATCTCCCCTGTACAGAGATGCGTTTTTTGTGGACACATCGTGAAGCTGTGCTGAAAAAATTGATATATGAGGGGTATCTGACGGGAAGGTCGGCAGAACGTTTAGCGGCAGATTTGGAGAGATATAAAGCGTTCGTCAAAAATTTGCCGTTTGAAGTTATTTATCCCCAATATATGAAAGCCCTTGTGGATAGAGCAGTTGAGGAATTGGATATCTTTAAGCTGCAGCCACTGTATCTAGAGCAAAATATCATTAAGATGGTTCAGAAGATCCAGGAAAGCAGAAGCAGATACAGCGTTTTTTCTTTGGGGCCAGATGGCAAAATCGGAACCTTTTACCTGAATTATAAAGACACGAATGAATGCGTTCATTTGTGCACGGAAATGGGGAAAAAGAGTATTCTTTCCGGAAACAGTGCGCTTCTTTTATATCAAATAGGGCTCCGCATTGGACCACAGACGGTTGTGGGCTATCGAAAAAGAAGAAGTGACAAGAGGCCGAACCGTGAATACGCTCTGAATATGCTAATAAGTGGCCGAAAAACCGTTCTAGAACCCAAAAATACGGCTTTTACGCAGTATTATCTTGGCCTGGATGAGAAACTGACGGATGAACAGAGAGGAAATATTGCATTTGCAAAGGGGTATACCGCTTTTCTCCAAGAACTGGTACAGGGGTGGCGGTTGGACCCGATGAAAGACGAATATATCATGAAAGGATAAGGGCAGTGACAGTCTATCATATTATTGACCATGCGGGTTTTGGAACGATTCACAGACTTCTGTATCCTTTGCGTGATGCCTATGTAGATCATAGAGTATGGACGCGAAAATCACCGGAGCAGCTTATAGATGAAGCACAGATTGCTGCTATTATTTCAAATAAAGATGCTCGGGTTGTTGTACATTCTACAGGAAATATAGACAATATTTGCCGCGGTGTTTTGGCTGCACTGCATTTGCCTGCGGGACGGGGATTTGTTTTTCTGCATACATCCTATACATATCAAAAGACCAAAGGCAGAGGGGACATGTTATATGTCCTTCAGGAATTACAGGAAAAATATAACTATACGGTGCTCACACCGTCAAAAGAGGTGGCAATCCAGTATTGCGAGCTTGGTATTAAAGCTGTTCCGGTACAGCTTGGAGTGCCTGGAATAATGCGAAAGCCCGAAAGTGCTGAATATCGGGATGAATTAGCTCCCTATTACGGTAGATATATCACGACCTGCAGCAGTGGAAAAGAAATTTACCGCTATGTGAAAGGAATTGATCGTTTCATAGCGCTAAGCCAGAAATACGGGCTGGAGAAGGAATGCCTGATTGCAGGGATTTCGCTTTCCGACCAATTGATTGAATCTGCTGCCTTTGATGAGGATGATTTCCTGAATGTTCTGTATCATGCGAAAGCATATATCCAACTATCGAGATTTGAGTCCTACAATCTGACCGCTGCGTGGGCAAAACAATTTAGAGTTCCTGTGCTTGTGCTGGGAGTGGAAGGAACGTGGTCAAGCCTAGGACAGTATGCATTGGGCTCAGAAGCCGAGCTGGAAGAAAAGCTCAAACAGGTAATCGAGGGGATTTATCCAGAAGAATGGTTGGATATCTGCTGCCGAAACAGTATACGCCGGGAAAGTTTAGAAAGCTTTCACAAGTCGTTGATGGAGGCGTTACGTTAACGGATGAATGGGAATAACAAAATTATGAATCAAGATGCACAGATGATTTTACCCAGAAAAGAATTGAGAATTTCGATTACTTCAAAATGCAATATGAAATGTGTGTATTGTCATAATGAAGGTAATTCCAAAAGCGCGGAATTAAATATAGAGAATATCCGTGAAATTGTAGAGGAAGCGGTCCATTATGGTTTGACCAGTGTAAGATTGACGGGTGGTGAGCCGCTATTGCATCCGGAAATAGAAAAAATCTGTGAGATTCTGGCCGGAGAATACGGGCTCAAAATTGGAATCAATACAAATGGAATTCTGATTTGCAAGCTGCTTCCTTTGATTAGTACCGGCATGGTGGTACGAGTGGTTGTGGGGATAGACTACTATGACAATGTCGTTTCCAAGCAGTCGCCTGTGGGGGTTCCGGCTCGGACCATTCTGGAAAATGTACGCAAGGTCAAGGATGCGGGCGCTGATGTCTGTATCGACGTGGTGTACCAGGATAATTATGAGAACATTGCCAATATTGTGCGGTGGGGAATCGAAAATCGCGTTCGGGTCAAGATTATTGAGCAGGTAAAACGGGATATACAAAACCCGAAAAATCCCAGTTATGAAGCCATGATCTGGGCAATTTCGAAAGAGTTTGGCTTACGCTGCGAAAAGGATGTAATGGGCGAAAGTAACGGCTATCTCGGCGATTTTCGTGCCGTTTCCTTTTTTCACTCCCTGTGCAGACTACGTGATTGTGAGACTTGCAGGCGATATATGCCTCTTCGGATTACTGCGGACGCTATACTGAAGCCGTGTATTATCTGTACAGAAAATGATATTGCTTTATATGAAAACGGGATAAAAAGCGGTTTTGAATCAATGCTGAAAAATTATTCTTGCAGAAAATAGCAATGAAAACAGATAACGTTTATATGAAGCAATTGGATATTGGGAAAGTGTTGTGGCGCCACTTTAACATGCAAGTGTTTAAGTGCCAAATTCTTCCGGATACAAGCTCCAATGTGTATTATCTTGAAACAAACAGAGGAATCTTTGCACTGAAAGAATATCCTGCAGGAACAGCTTTGGAAACCATTGAACTTGAGATAGAGGTATGCGCCTTTTTGTCTGTGAAAGGGTATGCAGTACCCAAACACTTACCGGATGTTTCGGGAAGAAAAATCATTGGATTCGAGAGACATTATTTTACAGTTTATCCCTGGATTGCTGGCTGCCGACAATCGTTTCATTCGGGTACACATACCCAGAGTTTGCAATGTGCGGAACTATACGGGAGATTGGTCCGTTCTTTAGAAGGTTTTCCTATACAACTCAAACGGAAAGCGGCTTTTGATCGAAGCGATAAAGCCGTAGATAAAAGCATGCAGGAACACGAAGAAATTTCCTCGGTGCTTAAAAACGATCCGGTTAAAAGAGAACTGCAAACAAAGATACAGTTTCTGCATGAACTCAAAGAGGAAAAATGGGAAGGGTTTGAATTGATTACCTGGAAAAACAGCCATGGTGATTATAGCTCTTATCAGATCCTCTTTGAGGGAGAATTTATCAGTGGGCTGTTGGATTTTACATCGGTGAAACATATGCCCGTGATATATGAGCTGTTTCGTTCTTTTTTATACATTAGACGCGGCTTTGAAGATGGATTTCCTGATATGCGAGAATTTGCCGAGTATCTCAAATGCTATGAAAAATACGAAAAATTAAATGTCTATGATATTCAGTTTGCGGTCCGCTGCTATTATCTTCGCATTCTTAAAACCGTTTTTGGGTATGAGCAATATGCTCTAAATCCTGAAAATGTTCGATATCTGCATCTGGGTCAGGATCTGTATAAACAATGCGTCATCATTCATGACAATGAATCAAAATTAACGGAACAATTGTGCGAGGCAATGTATGGGTGAATTGGTATTTCTGTCTTCCGGCGTGCAAATGACAAAAGGGAATAGCCTGCTTCGTCGATATTTTTCCAATAAGGATGTAGCGCAGAAAAAAATCCTTCTGATCGGCGATAAAGAACCTGGGTGGTTTGCGCTTTGCAGCAAGACTTTTATAAAGTTGGGCTTTGCTCCACAAAATATTTTTACTTCCCGAGAATTCGATAAAACACTTGCCAGTGTGGATATAGATTATATTTACATGGCGGAGGGAAATACCTTCCAACAGTTACAATTTTTGAAGATAGGGGAATGGATTCCATATATAATGGACTTGTGGAAAAAAGGAGCTGTTTACATTGGCGTGAGTGCTGGTGCTCATATAGCTTGCGCAAGTGTAGAGCCTGCGGCTGGTTTTGATGATGCGGGAATGTATCCTGTTTCCAATTTTAGTGGCTTGGGGCTTTTCAATGGAGTAGTAATCCCACATTTCAGCGAAAATTCGATACTCCGAATCAATGCGAAAAATAATGCAATTAAACAATTTACTAAAGATAGAGTTCTCCTCCTTCGTAATTCACAAATGGCCATAATCAATGCTTTGAAGACCACAATTGTTGAGCTCGAATAATCTTTAGATCACCCAAATGCAATCAGGAGGGACGGAATACGTTCATAAAGGGACGCACATGTTTACTTACAATAGAGTAGCTGTGAAAGTAAATTGTATCTTTTCTGCCTTAAAGCCATATTTTTCTGTTTGGATACAAACACATTCTTTTGAAAAGAGTGTCCAGAGTAGCATAGCCCCTTTGGCTCTGGGTTTCCAATAGGGGCGAGCAGCACCCCTGTTGGCACACGATTTTTCGCAGGAAAGTCTAGTGTGTTATACCTTTGCTTCCGGCTGACGCCGGGAAGAGGCTGGTTGCAGCATCTGCAATCTGAGCCGATGACGGTAGACAGACGCTTCCCGGTGGCAGTAGGGCAGGCGGATTTTTGTACAACCATGGACAAAATCAGGATTTGCGGGTCAATCCCAAATTCTGTGTAAACTCCATTTCGGGTGCGAATAGAGCAAAGTTTATTTGTGGCGGCAGCAGGCT
>PPYE01208374.1_pt1 | contig 12205 bp, 10 predicted proteins | sample 1559881 | NCBI WGS metagenome assembly PPYE01 (sample SAMN08240022, study PRJNA423297) | Human gut metagenome, whole genome shotgun sequencing project.
ATGCGAAGAAATGAGAATTTCATCCTGCGCCGGGTCGCAGATATGTCGGTCATCGTCCCTTTGGGGGCGGCTGCCGAAGCGTTTCCGGGAATGATCTCCGTAAACGAGACCGGCGCATTTTTATGGGACCTTTTGGAACAGGAACAGACGCTCCAAAGCCTTGGAGACGCCTTATGCGCCGTGTATTCGGTCGAACGGGAGCAGGCGGAGGCAGACGCAGCCGCCTTTCTTGACAAGCTGAGACCCGTCGGCGCGGTGGACGGTCTGTAAGATGCAGGTCCGGCAGATCCCCATGGCGCAGCTGCGCGAACTGCTCGATGAGCAGCTCGCGCACGGAGAAGCGCTCCTTCCGGTAACAGGAAACAGTATGTGGCCGCTTCTTGTCGGCGGGCGGGACATGGTGCGCCTTGCGCGGCCCGATCGCTGCGCACAGTCGGGCGATATCGCCCTCTATCAGAAGGCGGACGGCAGCTATATCCTGCACCGGGTCATCCGCCTGTGTGCGCCAGAGACCTGCATTTGCTGCGGCGACGCTCAGTGGGAAGGGGAGCAGGTCGATGAGGCGCAGATCATTGCGTACGTCACCGCCTTTCGCCGCAAGGGACGCTGGCGGGAAACCGCCCTGTCCCGACCCTATCGGCTTTATGAACACTTCTGGGTCCATACCTTTCCCGCCCGTCGCCCCTTGCTGAGGCTGCTGCGATCCCTTCAGCGGGCACGGAGGGGACTGATACGCGGGAGAAGATGAGATGAGTCAGTCGAAGAAAAAGGCAGCGGGCGCGTACAAAGCGCCGCTCACGCTGCTGTATGCAGGCATCGCCGCGCAGGCGTTCGGCATCGCGGCGCTTGCCTTGGTGAGCCGCCGGGTGCTGGACGAGGGCGGCAGTCCGTGGGGCTGGGTGCTGTTGTTTCTGGCGCTGGCTCTCCCGCTGCTCGACGGCGGGCTTGACCTGCTTTCCGGCAGGACGGTCGACCGCGCGGCGGTATCGCTGCGGCGCGACACGCTTGATACGCTTTTGAGCAAGGATGCGGAGGCATACAGCCGCTACCACAGCGGGCAGGTCTTCAGCCGCCTGACGCAGGACGCTTACACCGTCTGCGAATGGCGGATCGTCGGCCGCCCCCAGGTGGCGGGGCAGCTCATCCGACTGCTTTGCGCCGCATCCGCGCTGTTTTTCGTCAATATCCCCCTTGCCCTTGCGGTCGTAGGCGCGGGCGCGCTGGCGATCGCCGGCGGGCGGCTTCTGCGAAAGTATCTGACGCGGCGGCATCTGCGCGTGCGTCAGGCGGAGGAAGGTCTGACGGGCTGCACGCAGGAGATCCTGGAGCATACGGAGCTTCTGCGCAGCATGACGGCGGGGGAGGAGGCTGTCCGCCGCTTTGAAGGACGGCAGAAGGAGTGGCTGCGCGAGCGCAAGCGCCTGCGCGTCTTCTCAACGGGAGTCGGAACCGGGTTTTCCGCCGTATTGCAGCTTGGATACGCCGTTCTTCTTGTCTGGGGCGGCATCGCCATTCGGGAAGGAAGGCTCTCCTTCGGCGACCTTGCGGCGCTCTTACAGCTCCTCGCGATGTTCCAAAGCCCGCTCACGGGCTTGTCGGGCGTACAGTCCCGGCTGGCAGCCGTCCGCGCGGCGGAGGCGCGGCTGGATGAGCTGTATTCCCTGCCCGGGGAGGCGCCGGGACAAGCGGCGGCGGAGGACGACGTCTTTCGCGCCATCGTATTTGAAAATGTCACCTTTTCCTATGAGGGCGAGGAACAGCCCGTCCTGCGGAACTTTTCCGCGCGTCTTCCGCTCGATCGCTGGACCTGTCTCACGGGAATATCCGGGAGCGGAAAAAGCACGCTATTTCGCCTCATTCTGGGGCTGTACCACCCGCAGCAGGGCCGGGTATACCTTGAAACCGAGCGGGGGGAGCTCCCTTGCTCCGCTGCCGTGCGGGGGCTGTTCGGCTATGTCCCACAGACGCCCTGGCTCTTTTCCGGCAGTATTCGGGAAAATCTGCTGCTGGCAAAGCCCGACGCGGATGACGCCGCCCTTTGGGAGGTGTTGGAGCGGGCGCAATGCGGCTTTGTCCGCGACCTGCCCGACCGCCTTGAAACCGTCCTGAGCGAAGAGGGGGGCGGTCTGTCGGCGGGACAGCGCCAGCGCCTTGCCATCGCCCGCGCGATGCTTTCCGCCCCGCGTTTTTTGCTGCTGGATGAGATCACCTCGGCGCTGGACGAGGATACGGAGGCACGGCTGCTGACAGAGCTGACGGGCGCGTATCCGGCGGCGGTATTCGCCACCCATCACAGCGCCCTGCCCGGCAGGCTGCACAGCGAGACGCTGCATCTTGAGGGAATCGTCTGAAATACGGAAACGTGATCTGATAAATTTATTGACTTGGAGGATGAACATGAAACGAAACATTGCAAAAATGCTTGTGCTGCTGCTGATGCTCGGCACGCTGCTGCCGCAGACCGCGCTGGCAGCCACGACCTATTATGTCGATGTGACCATCACCGGTCCCGATGCCGACGGCGTGGAGCGGACGCTCAGCGCCTCCTCCAGCCGCTACGGCACGATGGACACGCCCCTTGCAGCGGAACTGGCGTCCGTTGTCGACAGCGCATACCACGAAATGGAAACCGTCTTTTCCGGGACCGGTCTGCGAAATATCGTGGACACGGGCGCCCAGGCCTTCCGGGAGGGCGAGAGCGCGTGGAACCTCTACGTGGAGAAGTATTATGACAGCGTGGACAGCTCCTTCAAGGATACGCTCAAGAGCCTTTCCTCCACCTTCGCAAACCTCACGGTCGACCGCGTCAACCGCGTGACCTACCGGGACAACGGCCGCCTCTATACCGTGACCGTGACGCTCAAGGGCTACACCACCGGCTCCGGCAGCAGCGGCAATACGCCCGTCGCTCCCGATGGCCACAAGATCGTTGTGGAGCCTGTGCCGAACAACACGCTGCGCGCGGACAAGAATACCCTGTCCAAGGGTGAGACCGCCGTCATCCGGGACAGCGCCGCGTCGAACGGCTATGTCCTCTCCGATCTGGCGGTCAAGGATGTGAGCGGCAACGACATTCCCGTGCGCAGGCAGTCTGACGGCGTCTACGCCTTCACCATGCCCGAAAGCAGCGTGTCCGTTCGCGCCGTGATGGTCGCCGACCCCGATATGACCGGCATCTCCAAGCAGCTGAACACCGATCAGAATATCTCCTATATGCAGGGCATGGCGGACGGCAGGTTCTATCCCGCAAGCTCCGTTACCCGCGGACAGGTGGCGCAGATCTTCTACCGCCTGCTGAAGGAGCAGAAGGTTTCCTCCAAATCCACCTTTACGGACGTCCCCGACACGCTCTGGTGCGCCGAGGCGGTGAATGCCCTTGCCTCTCTTGGGATCGTGGAGGGCGTCGGCAACGGCAAGTTTGCCCCGAATCAGTCCATCACCCGCGCCGAGTTTGTCACCATCTGCGCCCGCTTCACCCAGGTCTCCGCGAGCGGAGAGACCTTTACCGACGTGCCCGCCAGCCACTGGGCGTTTGACGCCATTTCTACGGCGGCGTCCTTCGGCTGGGTCAACGGCGTCGGCAACGGGCAGTTTGCCCCCAATCAGCACATCACCCGCGCGCAGGCAGCCGTTCTGCTGAACCGTCTGCTGGGCCGCTGCATGGCAGGTCAGTCTTACGAGAATGCCCGCCAGTACCCGGATGTCCCCCAGACCCATTGGGCGTGGAAGAACATCTGCGAGGCGTCTGACGGCGTCGCCCTCCGCTGAGCGGAGAATTCAAAAGAGTACGGTAAAAGGCAGTGGAGGGACTGCCTTTTACCATAGATCCATGGGGGCATAGTATGAAAACGATTCAAAAAAGCGTACCCGTCCAGACGGTGCTCTTCCTCCTGATGGACGCCATTTTCATCATTGTGGCGGGCGGTCTTGCGCTGCTGGTGCGCTTCGACTTCGACTTTGAGCAGGTGCCTTCCGGATATCTTGAGCCGTGGTTTCGTGCTCTGCCCGTTCAGTTCCTGGTCACGGCGGCGGTCTTCTGGCCGCGCCGGATGTACCGCTATCTCTGGCGCTACGTCAGCGCCCATGATGTCGCCGAGATGGTGATATCCGTCGTCCTCGCCTATTGCGCGTTCCATGTACCGGCGGCGCTTTTCGGCTATCACCAGCCGAGGAGCGTGCTCTTCATGGAGCTTTTGTTCCAGCTGTTCCTGCTGGTGGGCGGGCGCTGCACCTTCCGCTTTCTGCGGATGTTCGCAAGCTCCGCCCGTCAGGCAAGGCAGGAGGAGGGCGAGCGCGTCATGCTCATCGGCGCGGGCGAGGCGGGGCGGATGCTCCTGCGGGAGATCTCCGTCACGCCGCAGCTAAAAAGCCATGTCTGCTGCATCATCGACGACGACAAGAGCAAGCAGGGCAAGTACATCGGGAACGTGCCCATCGTCGGCGGGCGGGAGAAGATCCCCGAGATGGTCAAAAAGGAGCGGATCACACAGATCGTCCTTGCCATCCCCGCAGCGTCTGCCAAGGATAAGAAAGAGATCCTGAACATCTGCCAGAAAACGAGCTGCCGTGTACGGAGCCTGCCGGGAATTTACCAGCTGGTAAACGGCGAGGTGAGCATGGCGGCGGTGAAGGATGTGCAGGTGGAAGATCTGCTCGGCAGAGAGCCGGTGAAGCTGGATACGACGGCCCTGCTGAATTTCCTGCAAGGGCAGACCGTGCTGGTGACCGGCGGCGGCGGTTCCATCGGCAGCGAGCTTTGCCGTCAGATCGCCAAATATCAGCCCAAGCAGCTCATCATTCTGGATATTTACGAGAACAACGCTTATGATATCCAGCAGGAGCTGCGGCGTGTATGGGGCGATCGGCTGAACCTGCGGGTGGAGATCGCCTCCGTGCGAGATAAGGAAAAAGTTTACAGCCTGTTTCGGATGTATCGCCCCGACATCGTGCTCCATGCGGCGGCCCACAAGCATGTCCCGCTGATGGAGGAATGCCCCGAGGAGGCCATCAAGAATAACATTTTCGGCACATATCATGTGGTGCGGGCGGCGGAGAAGTTCGGCGTCAAAAAGTTTGTCATGATCTCCACGGATAAGGCCGTGAATCCCACCAACTTCATGGGCGCGACCAAACGATTCTGCGAGATGATCCTGCAAAGCAGGACGGACAGCCCCACAGAATTCTGTGCAGTGCGGTTTGGCAATGTGCTTGGTTCCAATGGCTCTGTTGTGCCCCTTTTCAAAAAGCAGATCCAGGAGGGCGGCCCCGTCACCATCACGGATAGGCGCATCATCCGCTACTTTATGACCATTCCTGAGGCTGCCCAGCTGGTGCTCGAGGCGGGCGCCATGGCAAAGCGGAGCGAGATCTTCGTTCTGGATATGGGCGAACCGGTGAAGATCCTGGAACTGGCGGAAAACCTCATCCGCCTGTCCGGACTGGAGCTGGATAAGGATATCACCATTCAGGAGATCGGCCTGCGCCCCGGCGAAAAGCTCTATGAGGAGCTGCTGATGCGCAGCGAAACACTCTCCAAAACAAGCAATGAGAAGATCTTCATTGAGCAGCAGCAGGATATTTCAAAGGATGTCATCATGGACGACCTGCTGCGGCTGGATGAAGCCGTCACCCGCGACATACCGCCTCAGGATCTGATCACCATGCTACGGGAGATGGTCCCGACATATACTTCCCCGGAGGAGATCAACGGTCGAGCAACGGCAGAAGTCTCATAACAGGCGTTGGAACTGGTGGATGAGGAAAATGGACCTCAAAGAAGTGGAGGAAACGGCTTGAAACGGCGTAAAACCATTCTCTGCACCATTCTTGTACTGCTGGCGGTATCGCTGGCGGGGCTTTTCTGGTGGCAGCGCGATAACTTAAAAGCGATCCATGCCGCGACGCAGCATACATCGGCCGAGCTGGAGGAAAAGCTGGAGGAAAACCAGCAGATGATCCAAGAGGCAGTGAAAGCGGCAGGCGAGGTCACGGTAGGGGAGATCTCGGAAGAAGATCGTCAGGCTTTCCGGGACGGCTCCATGACCCAGGAGGAGCTTGTGGAGCGCCTGACGAACGGCGGGGAAGGGGAGCCGCGCGAGGAACCCGCCAGCACGAGCCGTCCGGAAAGTGACGGCAAGACGGACGCGCCGGTCGCGAAGACCGACACGCCGGCTGTGAGCGAGAAGAGCGAACAAAGCGCGGAAAGCGCCTATCAAAAAGAGCTGTCGGCGCTCATCGCCAAGGTCTATGTCCTGCGTGAGGAGTACACGCTGGCGCTGGACACGATGTATGCCGACGCAAAGGCGGAGTATCTGGCTCTGCCGGCGGAAAAACGGACAAAGACACAACTCCTGAAAATGGCGAGGGGCTATCTTTCCAGAGCATCCGCTCTCGAAAAAGAGTGCGACGGGAAGATGGATGAGATCGTCCGCGCCATGGAGAAATTGCTCAGGGAAAACGACGGCGATCTTGGGCTTGTAGACACCGTTGTCTATACCTATGCCAACGAAAAGAGTCTGAAAAAGTCCTGGTATATGTCAAAGTTAGAGCAGAAGGGATTGCTTTGAGCAAAAAACGCGAAATCGGCAAGAAACAAACGGAAAAGAGAGGAACATGAGCCATGACGATATTGGTGACGGGCGGTACGGGTTTTATTGGGAGTCACACGGTGGTGGAGCTTCTGAATGCCGGCTATGACGTTGTCATTGCCGACAATCTGTGCAATTCTAAGATTGAAGTGATCGACCGCATCCAGAAGATAACGAACAAACGGCCTGCTTTCTATCAGATCGACCTGCTGGACAGCGCCGCGCTTGAAAAGGTCTTTGCGGAGAACCGTCTGGATGCCGTGATCCACTTTGCGGGCTTAAAATCCGTCGCGGAGTCCGTTGAAGACCCCGGAAGATATCTCGACACCAACCTGACGTCTACCTTCCATCTTCTCAACGCAATGGAAAAGCATCAGGTGTACAAGCTGGTGTTCTCCTCCTCGGCAACGGTGTACGGCACGCCCGAGACCATGCCGAACCGCGAGAGCGATGTTGTCGGCAAAGTCTGCTGCCCGTATGGGTTCAGCAAGTATCTCAACGAGCTGCTCCTGCATGATTTCGCGCGGCAGCGCGACAACTTCCGCTTTGCCTCTCTGCGCTACTTCAACCCCGTCGGCGCGCATCCCTCCGGGCTCATCGGCGAGGACTGCGGTCAGAAGGCCCCCAACAACCTTGCCCCCTACATCACCCGCACCCTGCTTGGGCAGTTCCCGTATCTGAGCGTTTACGGCGATCAATACGATACCGCGGACGGAACGGGGGTCCGCGACTACATCCACGTTGTCGATCTGGCAAAGGGGCACATTGCGGCGCTGAACTATCTTGAAAAAACCGACAGCAAGTATGACGTTTTCAATCTGGGAACGGGCAAGGGGACGACCGTGCTGCAGCTGGTGTCCGCGTTTGAAGAGGCATCGGGCAGGAAGGTGCCTTACCGCATCGTCGGCCCGCGCGCGGGCGACGTGCCCCTGAGCTTTGCCGCCGTCGAAAAGGCAAAGAACATCCTCGGCTGGACGGCGGAATATGACTATAAGGACTGTGCCAGAGACTCCTGGAACTGGCAGGTGCAAAATCCAAACGGCTACATAGAGGAGGGCTAAGCGTTCCGCGCGGCGCTCTTCCCGCATCAGCGCAAAAAATCCCCCGTAAGCGATTCATTTGAATCGCTTACGGGGGTCATTTTTACCATGCGCCTGTCCGGTGTGGGGGGACGGTTTATTTCTATTGGGTGAACAGCTTGTCTAAGATCGGGGAAATGTTTCCGCCGTCCGCGCCGTCTTCGAGGATGCCGGCGGCGACCAGACCGTCCTGATTCTGACTGAGCGCCTGCATCGCGTTGATATAGCCGTCCAGATCCTTGTTGATCTGCGCGTTTTCCGGCTCAGTTGGGTCGTCGACGTAATCCAAAAACTGGTCTGTCAGGTTACCGTCCTCGTCCTGAACAAACGACCCAAACTGCCCAAGCGCGGCAAGGATATCACTTAGTTTTTCTCCGCCATCTTTTCCGCTATTGGCGGCAGCGGCGATCTGCTGATTGACATAGTCGTAGTACTGTTTTGCATCGTATGTAAACTCTTTGCCGTCCGCGTCCGTCAGGGTCGTTGTCCAGTCCTCCGCTTGCTCGGAATGGGCAAAGGCGGTCATCACGCCATAGATTGCCCCAACATTTCTCAATGTTCCGGGAACGTCATTTAAATCCACAAGACCGTTTGCATCATTTAGGGCAAGCGCATTAAGTATGTCCTTTTTAACAAGATATTCGTTAGATTCTTCATCCTTGTCCCCTGTCATCTGCGCGACCAGCAGCAGCGCCGCGTTTGCCAGACGCTGCTTATCAAGCTCGCTGTAGTTCCCGCTTTCATCACGTTTTATCCCCAACTTTTCGAGGGGCATACCGGAGTTCTGAAGAAGAAATGCAAGGGCGTTGCCGCTGTTAAGGGCAGTACTCAAGGTATTGATCATTCCGTTCACATTGCCGGTGAGGTCGTTCATGGTCATGTTCTTGCCGCCGAAGGTCGAGTCGCGAAACGCCGCTAACTGCTCCTGCGTAGCCTTGAATACATAGTCCTGCCCGTTGATGCTATAGTGCAGGACCGTATTGCCGTTCTTGTCGGTCGCCGCGGTGAGCACCGCGCCGTGGAAGGTGCCCGTCGCCCTGTCGTACGCGAGGTTGGTATATACCTTGAACCGACTGTCCCGATTGCCGGAAAAATACTTCTGAAAGAATTCACCGTCGCGGTCGACCGTAGAGATGACCTTCTTCACCTTGCCGTCCGCGTCCAGAGACGCCGCGCCGCCGGAGGGTCTGCCGTCGTACTGTCCCGCGTCGTAGGACGCGGATGCAAACGCCGTGTTCACCGCGCCGAGAAGCTGTAAGTCCGCCGCCTCGTTCGCCTTTTTCACATAGCCCGAGTACGCCGCCGAGCCGACGCCGGCCAAAATGCCCATGATCGCAATGACCACGACAAGCTCGACCAGCGTAAAGCCGCTCTGCCTGTTTTTGTCCATGACTGTTCCTCCTATTCCTGTTTTCTTTCTCTCCTTCCCCGCCGCGGGGAGCGTTCGTTGCCTGTTCCAACGGTTCGCGCCCATCATCCCCTTGATCGTCCGCGCCTGAAACGTGCGCGGTTTTTTCTGCCGCGCACATCCGCGCGGTCAATAAAGCTTATTTCATTATAGCCAGCTCGGATTTTTTTGCAACATTTTAGCGTATTTCTGTATTTTTTCTTAACTTTTGCAGAGTTTTGTCGTAAGAAGTTAAATACGCCGCCCTCCGACGGACACTTTGGCCGCACAGGTCAAACAGCTTGACCGCTGAAATCATACACTCTCACCGCCGGTCAGACACCCCCTGTATAATGGAATTGCATCGAAAGATGTAATCTAACAACAGGAGGAAAACACGATGACCAACTACAAAGAGATCATCAGACTTCATAGTCTGGGTCTCAACAAAACGCGCATCGCCGAGAGCTGTGGCTGCGCCCGGAGCACCGTCATCACGGCATTGCACAAGGCTGAAGAAAACGGCCTCTCGTGGAATGCGGTGAAGAACCTTAGCTCTGAGGAAGTGACCCGTAAGCTGTACCCTGCCGCATCTATGGGGCAGCAGTACAGTATGCCGGACTACGAGTGGGTCCACAGCGTCACAATATCTCCGTCCCTAACATCCTCCGTCTGAATTTCTACACCATCCCACAGCAGATTGCACCCACTTGTGAACTTACGGGGCGGCGTCATGGTTAGGTAATTGTCAAAAGCCTCTCCGCTCACAGCTTTCGTCAAGGTAAGAGCGTCATCGTTGTACGATAATCTGATTTTCAGCCCCAATATCCCAGGGTTGTTTCGGACGGAGATCCGAACCGCAACATTTTTCGCGCCCGCTGTAGCCGAAACCGAACTGACACATAGTGTCGGCGTCACATTCGCTTTATACTGTGCGGCGATAATGCAATCGGAGTTGATCTTTGAGAACTCTCGATCCCATCCTACGAAGAAATAACCATCGCGCTTCGGAGCAGGTGGCGGCGCAGCACTGTCACCCGCGCTGACCTGTTGCTTTGATACCACAGCCCCATTCCAATCAACAAAGGTCACGGAAAATATTTTTGCAAAAGGATCGATTGCCGTCGCCACGCAGACCGGCTCACTCCCATCTTTCAAGAGGAACAGCTTATAGCCCCCGCTGCTGGCGGCGCAAGGGATCGAATGTGTCGATTCCCCTTTGCTTATCTGCACACTGCGCTTTTCGACCCCGCGCATCCTTCCGTTGCTGTCATAGGAGGCTAGAAGGGCAGAGCATTCACCTACATTGCTTACAGACTGAATCGTAAAATACACTGCATCTTCTTTATAAGTAGCATTCGACACCTCTACAGCCATGTTCTCTGTCGAAGACACCGTAACATTCCCGTTATTGATTTGCAGCGGTATCGGCTTTAGAGCTCCATCAACAACGCTTTTGCCTTCGTTTGAGAAAGAAACTGCCAATTTTGTACCGCGTGGCACAGCTTCTTCCACCAGAAACTTAAGGGTGAGGATGGTTCCGTCCTTTATGTCTGATTCCTCCAGTTCCTGTCCATCCCACATGAAATTGCAGGGGGACACTAACTCGCCGGGCTTTGTCATGGTAAGCGCACTGAACGCCTCGCCGGATTCCGCGCTGATAAGTTTCAATCCCTCTGCAAAGGAAAGGGTAAGCTTCGCCCCGAGAATTCCTGGATTATTTTTAATTGAAATCTTCACCTCAGCCGTTTCTCCTGCGGCAGCTGAAGTATTCTCAACCTGAATCGTCGGCTGTTTTTCCTCTGCTGCGCAGACTCCAGAGGCAACGCAAATCCATGATAGTACTGCCACCAGCAGCAGTGTTATCACTTTCTTGTAGGATTCCGTCCCATCTGTTACCCTCGCAACACCACTCCCACTCTTTTTATTTTTTAGCCATGAGCAAGTCTCGAAAGGCACAGCAACAATGATTTTCAGCCATGGCTGAAACCGAAAATCACCGAAAAGATAGAAAGCGATCATCCAATTTCAGCAAGATGAGGTTCTGAGCCCCCAACTGGAAGGGATCAGCCGTTGCCACCCTGTAGGAAATCATTCAGAATATCACATTTCTCACATTCCAAAGCGTCGCTTCGTTCTACGGCAGGTTCTTTGCCGACCTATAAGTCACGCGGTAAATATATGACCCGAGTTTACCGCGTACAAGATGGTAACTATATACTGGCAAGGCCACGCCAATGCGATTACCTCGAATGATGCAATTTTATTTAAGAATAGCACTTTCAGATGAAAATTGCGATATGATAGCATTCTTTTTTGTACAAGGTGCCGAAATCCGATAATTGGTAACAATACAAAGAAGCAAGGGAAGAACCATAAGCTCTTCCCTTGCTTCTTTTTTGCTCCGTGCCGTCCCGGTCAACCCCATAGGTCACATTGTGTACCTATGAACATAAACCCTTGCGGACACGGGACTTTTTCGGTTGGTGTGCTGAGCTTTGAGCGCAATGCTCCTTGTACCCCATTCTGCCAATTTATTCTACAAGTGCATTTTCACTTTCCAGATACTGGAGGATCGCTAAGCAGTATTTCAGGTACTCCATTTTCTTCCTTGCAGAAAGATTTGAAATTCCCTGGATCGTGTTTTCGGCCTGCTCTAAAGCCTGACCGATAACGAGCAGCGGCGAACCGATAATGGCAGCCAATGCAGTTGCAATAGTGTCAGTAGCATCCAGTTTAGGCGCCCCTAATGTATCCTTCAGGAACGTATAAGAAATGGTTCCAACACCCTGCGGCGCTGTTACGGGGTATTTTTTTGCCAGTGCGACCAGCTGGTCGATCTCCTTGTTTTTCAGCGCTCCGCTATAAACGACCGTCTTATTTCCAAGCGTTGCGAACCGGATCCCGATGTCATCGTGATCCCATTTTTTGTTCTTTGCCTTCAGCAGCGTACACCGCTCTGCAAAATCAGCTCGACCGGCGAAATTGAGCAGCAGTTCCGCTTGAATTGAGCAACGGGACCGCCCGGATTGAGCAGTCCCACCGCTCAGGTTGAATATGGACAGCACAAAACTGTCAAGGTATCATAAATACGGTCGGAGTCAGATGTCTTGCAGCCCCTTCCGCTTGCGCATGGATTCCTTGCCGCCAAT
>PPYE01628803.1_pt1 | contig 12202 bp, 7 predicted proteins | sample 1559881 | NCBI WGS metagenome assembly PPYE01 (sample SAMN08240022, study PRJNA423297) | Human gut metagenome, whole genome shotgun sequencing project.
CAAAATCAGATAAACGAGCTGATTTCACAGCGTGACGAGCTTGAAAAGCAGGCAAATGACTTAAGGCTTCACGAGCGCGCAAAATCCGAGGAGCGCGAACGTCTCAGCGGCGACATAGCGCGTCTTGAAGAGCGCAAAATAGCAATGCGCAACGAATATGACAATCTGACGAGCAAGCTTTACGACGAGTATCAGCTCACCCGTCGCGAGGCTGCGGCTCTCGAAATAGAAATTGACGATTACTCCCTTGCGGCAAAGCGTCTTGCAGAGCTTAAATCGCAAATCCGCGCTCTCGGCTCCGTAAACGTCTCCGCAATAGAGGAATACAAAGAGGTATCAGAGCGTTACGAATTCTTGTCGGGGCAGATAAATGATGTCGAAACCTCGCGCGCGGAGCTTAATAAGATGATAGATGATTTGACCGGTAAAATGGCAGAGCAGTTTCGTGAGCAGTTTAATCGCATCAACTCATGCTTCGGGCAGACCTTTATTGAGCTGTTCGGCGGAGGTAAGGCGGAGCTTCGACTCGAGGACGAGCGCGACGTGCTTGGCAGCGACATTGAAATCAAGGTTCAGCCGCCCGGCAAAAACGTTCAGAACATCAACTTGCTCTCCGGCGGTGAAAAGGGACTTTCCGCCATTGCGCTTCTTTTTGCGATACTCAAGGTAACCCCTGCGCCGTTCTGTATTTTCGACGAGGTTGAAGCGGCACTTGACGACGTCAACGTTTCGCGTTACGCTCAGTATGTTCGCCGTATGACTAAAAACACCCAGTTCATCTTAATTACCCATCGTCGCGGTACCATGGAAGAAGCCGACGTACTGTACGGTGTGACCATGCAGGAAAAGGGTGTATCCAAATTACTTGAGTTAAAGACAGCCGAAATGGCAAAAAAACTCGGTTTAGCATAAATCTTGCGCACAATGCGGCTTTTGTTCACCCAAACTCGCGTACCGTAGTACGCGTCGGGGTTCACAAAAACCACCTTGCACACAATCTTTAAGCTAAACGGGTTTGATATATAAAGCCAAAAATTACAGCGTAAATCTTGCGCACAATGCGACTTTTGTTCACCCGAACTCGCGTATATACATACGCGTCGGGGCTTACGAAAACCACCTTGCACTAAGTCTACGCTAAACGGGTTTGATTATACTTCAAATAAAACACAGCGTAAATCTTACGCACCATACGAATTTCCCTCACCCGAATTTGCGTACCGTAGTACGCGTCGGGGCTTACGAAAACCCGTCTTGCACCAAATCTTTACGCTAAACGGGTTTGATATATACTTCGAATAAAACACAGCGTAAATCTTGCGCACGATGCGGCTTTTGTTCACCCAAACTTGCATATAGACAAAAATTAACTACGCACCGCTCGGAGCTTTATGTGCGGCGAAAAACGCGGCGATACTGTGGCTGTGCTTAAAATATTCGCATAATCTATTTGATTGAAATCAAAAATTTCTTATCCGAAAGGAATAAACAAATGGGAATTTTCAGCAAAATAAATTTCGGCCTTACAAAGACCCGAAATAAAATGGCGGGAGCGATTGATGATTTGCTCGACAGCGTCGGCGAGATAAACGACGACCTTTACACCGAGCTTGAAGAGCTGCTCGTTATGCACGATGTCGGAGTGCAGACCTCGCTTGAGATAATCGAGGAGCTTCGCAAGCGCGTGCCGGAGAAAAAAATCAAAAATCCGACAATGGTTAAGGATGAAATCAAGGAGATTGTCGCCGAAAAGCTATACGGCGGCGAGGATATGGGGCTTATAACCATACCGTCCATCATATTTGTAATAGGCGTCAACGGCGTAGGTAAAACCACGACCATAGGCAAATTGGCGGCGATGTACAAGTCCGAGGGCAAAAAGGTCATTTTGGGAGCGGCCGACACATTCCGTGCCGCGGCAATCGACCAGCTTCAGATTTGGGCGGACAGAGCCGGTGTTGATATAGTAAAGCACTCCGAGGGAGCAGACCCGGCGGCTGTTGTTTTTGATACGATAAATGCCGCAAAGGCAAGAAACTGCGACATTGTCATAATTGACACCGCGGGAAGACTTCACAATAAAAAGAACCTTATGGATGAGCTCGCCAAAATGTACCGCATTATAGACCGTGAGCTTCCGTATTCGGACCGCGAGGTGCTGTTGGTGCTTGACGCCACAACAGGACAGAACGCCGTAAATCAGGCGCGCGAATTTATGAACGCCGCCGAAATCACCGGCATAGTTTTAACAAAGCTTGACGGTACGGCTCGAGGCGGAGTTGTTCTCACCATTAAAAATGAGCTTGGGATTCCCGTTAAATTTATAGGCGTGGGCGAGCAGATTGATGATTTGCAGCCGTTTAACCCCAGGGCTTTTGCCGATGGTCTGTTTGAAAAAATAGATTACAACGAGGAGGACGAAAAAGATGGAATTTCGCAAGAAGATGTGGCGCCTGACGGGCAAATTATTCAAGCTGCTGGATCACAACAGATCGGACATACTGATAAGGATGAACAAAGCGGCAAAGACGAAGATAAAAAAGAAGAGGGCAAAGTCAAAGCTGACGCCGACGCAGCAGATGAAAGCGGAGTTCATGGACTGGAACAGAGTGAGAAAGATATAGAAGACGCTCCGTCCGACGCAGAGAAGCCCAAAAAGAAAAAGGAGAAAAAGCGCTTTGGATTTTTTAATCGCCACTCATAATATGAAAAAACGCGCCGAGCTTCAGAGAATACTCTCGCCGCTCGGAGTTAACGTACTGACCGCCGATGAAGCGGGTATAGATCTTACCGATGTTGAAGAGACGGGAACAACGTTTGAAGAAAACGCATTTTTAAAGGCGGATTCGGGCTGCCGTGAGAGCGGTATGCCGTGTATCGCCGACGATTCGGGACTGTCCGTGGACGCGCTCGGCGGCGAGCCGGGCGTATATTCGGCAAGGTATGCCGGAGAGCACGGCAATGACGATAAAAACAACCGAAAGCTTCTTGAAAAGCTTCGGGACGTTCCGCCCGAAAAGCGTACTGCATCGTTCGTTTCGGCGGTGTGCTGTGTTTTCCCGGACGGCAGGCATTTTACCGTCCGCGGCGAATGTCACGGAGTAATAGGCTATGAAAAGCGCGGCGACGGCGGTTTCGGGTATGACCCTCTTTTCTATGTGGGCGACCGCTCGTTTGCGGAATTTTCACCCGAAGAAAAGGACGCCGTGAGCCACCGAGGAAATGCTCTGCGCAAGCTTGCAAAGGAGCTTCCCGAATATTTAAAATAACCGAAAGGCATTGATATACAATATGACAAGTAAAGAAAGAGCCGAAAAAAGAGCTCAGGCAAACAATATGGAGCCGTTATTCCAGCTCGGTAAGGGCGGTATGTCCGACGCGCTGATAAAGCAGGTTGACGACGCGCTGACCGCAAGAGAGCTTATAAAGGTCAAGGTGCTTCGCGACACTTCTCCGCTTACTCCGCGCGAGGCGGCGGACAGGATAGCCGAGGCAACTGGCAGCGAGGTTGTGGCGGTTATCGGCGGAAGTACAGAGCTTTGCCGCCGCACGTTTACGGGCAAAAATTACGAGGTCAGCACCATGGAGATCGACCGTGACACCGACAGCTATATGATATTCACGGTGAACGAGATTTTGAGCAAATACAAGGACGCGCAGCTGTTTTTGATAATAGGCTCGGATATGTTTTTGTCGTTTCATAAGTGGTATAAATACCGTGAAATAATGAAAAAGTGTACCCTGTGCGTTATGTCGCGCGAGGACGAAGACACCGTAAAGGCACTGCGCTCATATGCTTTTTCGACCTTGCACATATATATGCCGTCGAATGAGGCGAACGGTATTATAATTTCTCCGAGCAGCCCTCTCGAAATTTCGTCTACCGAAATAAGGCAAAAAATATCCGCGGGCGAGGATGTGTCCGATGTTCTGACGAAAGAGGCGTATGAATTCATAAAGGAAAGAGGTATGTATGGATACGCAAAGAAATAAAGAGTTCTTTTATGAAATCAAAAAGCATCTTACGCCCTCGCGTTTTTACCACTCGCTGAATGTTGCGTATGAGGCGTATCGTCTTGCCGGAATTTACAAAGCCGACAGGGAAAAGGCGTTTACGGCGGGGCTTTTGCATGATATTATGAAGGACACTCCGAAGCAGGAGCAGTTGAAAATAATCACCGATGATGGTATAATTCTAACGCCTACGGAGAAAAGCAGCACAAAGACGTGGCATCAGTTATCGGGCGCCGTATACATAAAAAAATATCTCGGTGTAAAAGATGAGGATATAATTTCGGCGGTGCGGTATCACACCACGGGCAGAGAAAATATGACTCTTCTCGAAAAGGTGGTCTACATAGCGGACTATATCTCGGCGGACAGAAGGTATCCGGGTGTTGAGCGTATGCGTGAAAAAGCATACAGAAGTCTTGACGAAGCAATGCTTGAGGGGCTTCAGTTCACCGTTATCGAAAATGTAAAAAAAGGCTTCCCCATTCATGAGGACAGCGTTAAAGCATATAATTTTATCGCAATTTCTTACGAAAGGAAAAAGTTATGACGACAGAGGAATTACTCAAATTGACGGTCGAAACTCTCGACAGAAAAAAGGGTATGGATATAAAGGCTCTCAAGGTAACGGACCTTACCGTTATTGCCGACTATTTCGTGATAGTCACCGGCACGTCGCCGACTCATATAAAGGCTCTCTCGGACGATCTTGAGGACAAGCTCGCCGAAAAGGGCAAAAACGCAAAGAGCGTTGAGGGTAAGGCTACGGGCTGGATACTTCTTGATTACGGCACGGTTATAGTTCACGTATTTACAAAGGAAAGCCGTGAAAACTTCAATCTCGAAAAGCTCTGGGGCGACGCCGAGGAGGTTGACGTTTCCGAGTGGATAAGCGAATAATACTTTTAGATAAAAATTGACTATACTGCAAAAGGGTGAAATAAATGGAATACGATTTTAAGCATATTGAAAGCAAGTGGCAGGAAAAATGGGAAGAGGAGGGCGTTTTCCACGCCGTTGACAATTCCGATAAGCCCAAATTTTACGGACTTGTCGAATTTCCCTATCCGAGCGGAGCAGGTATGCACGTAGGTCACATCAAGGCGTATTCGGGTCTTGAGGTGGTATCTCGCAAGAGAAGACTTCAGGGCTACAACGTGCTTTTCCCGATAGGCTTTGACGCATACGGTCTGCCGACGGAAAACTATGCCATTAAAACGGGCATACATCCGCGCAAGGTCACCGATATGAATATAAAGAAGTTTACAAGTCAGTTAAAGCGCGTGGGATTTTCGTTCGACTGGACAAGAGTTATAGACACAACCGAAGAGGGCTACTACAAGTGGACCCAGTGGATATTCCTCAAGATGTTTGAAAACGGTCTTGCGTTCCGCGACAAAACTCTCGTAAACTATTGTCCCTCCTGCAAGGTCGTTTTGTCAAATGAGGATTCTCAGGGCGGCAAGTGCGATATCTGCCACAGCGAAGTCGTACAAAAGTCAAAGGACGTTTGGTATCTTCGCATTACCGAGTATGCCGATAAGCTCTTGGAGGGTCTCAAGCACGTTGACTATCTCCCCAACATCAAGGCTCAGCAGGAGCATTGGATAGGCAAGAGCCGCGGCGCGTTCGTCAATTTCTCTCTTAAAGATATTCCCGAAAAGCTTAGGATATACACAACTAGGCCCGACACTCTCTTCGGCGTTACATTTATGGTAATTGCTCCGGAGCACCCGATAATCGACAAGTATAAGGATAAAATCCGCAATATGGATGCGATAGTCGATTACCGCACAGAATGCAGTAAAAAGACAGAGTTTGAGCGCACTCAGCTCGTCAAGGATAAGACGGGCGTCAGAATTGACGGCCTTACCGCGATAAACCCCGTAAACGGCAGGGAAATACCGGTTTATATTTCCGACTACGTAATGATGGGCTACGGTACGGGCGCAATAATGGCTGTGCCGGCTCACGATGACCGCGACTACGATTTCGCCAAGAAATTCGGTATAGACATTATCGAAGTCATAAAGGGCGGAAATATCGACGAGGCGGCATATACCGGCGACGGCGAAATGGTAAATTCCGGCTTCCTTAACGGTATGGACAATAAAAAGGATTCCATCAAAAAGATGATAGATTATCTCACCGAAAAAGGCATCGGTGAGGGCGGAGTTCAGTATAAGATGAAGGATTGGGCGTTTAACCGTCAGCGCTACTGGGGCGAGCCTATTCCGATTATCCACTGTCCGAAGTGCGGAATGGTTCCCGTTCCGTATGACGAGCTTCCGCTGAAGCTTCCGAATGTTGAAAACTTTGAACCCGGTCAGGACGGCGAGAGTCCTCTTGCAAAGATTGACTCGTTTGTAAACTGCAAGTGCCCCGTCTGCGGCGGCGACGCAAAGCGCGAGACGGACACCATGCCTCAGTGGGCAGGCTCCTCGTGGTACTTCTTAAGATATGTTGACCCGCACAACGATAAGACCTTTGCCGACTATGACAAGCTTAAATACTGGATGCCGGTAGACTGGTACAACGGCGGTATGGAGCACGTTACACGCCACCTGATATATTCAAGATTCTGGTATAAATTCCTCTATGACCTCGGCGTAGTGCCGTATGAGGAACCGTATCAAAAGCGCACCGCTCAGGGTCTTATCTTAGGACCGGACGGAGTTAAAATGAGTAAATCGCGCGGCAACGTAATAGACCCCAACGAGGTAGTTGATGTATACGGCGCCGATGTACTGCGCACCTACGTTCTGTTTATGGGCGACTATGAGCAGGCTGCTCCGTGGAGCGAATCGAGCGTTAAGGGCTGCAAGAGATTTATCGACAGAGTATTTAATCTTCAGGAAATCCTGACGGACGGCGACGAGTATTCAAAAGAGCTTATGAGCGCTATGCACAAGACCGTCAAAAAGGTTTCCGAGGACATAGAGCAGATGAAGTATAACACGGCAATAGCCGCTCTTATGACGCTGCTCAACAAAATTTACGAAAACGGTAAAATCAACCGTGCCGAGCTCAAAACGCTTATTATTCTCGTGAACCCGTTTGCACCGCACGTCACAGAGGAGATGTGGGCGAATTGCGGTTACGGCGAAATGCTTGCAAAGGATGCAAAGTGGCCGAGCTTTGACGAGGCTAAATGTGTTGACAGCACCGTTGAAATAGTAGTCCAGATAAACGGTAAGATAAGAGCGAGACTCTCTGTTCCCACCGACATTGAAAGTGATAAGGCAATAGCTCTCGCAAAGAAGGACGAAGGCATAGCTGCCGCTCTTGAGGGTAAAAATATCATCAAGGAAATCTATGTAAAGGGCAAGCTTGTCAATATTGTCGCTAAATAATGATATATCGTTTTTCGATTTTTGCGGATAAGCTGTCACAAAAATACAAAAGCGCGCGCATTGCGGACTTCTTTATGTTTATAGGTTCGCTGTTTTCGGCGCTCGGTAAATGACAAATGCTTATATGAAGGACAGTTTAAAAAGAATTACGGCCGTTATACTGCTGGCGGCGGCAACCTTGCTTGTCGCTTTGCAGTGCGGCTCAATAGCAAAAAAAGAGGAAGCGGCAGCACTTTTACGTGCCGACGCTTCCTCTTCGTGCAATAAAATGCCTCCAGACGGATTTTTTCGCGAAAGCGTGGAGTCGCCGAAGGCTGCCGTTGACAATAAAATCAACGCTTCCGAAAATGCCGGTATAGATGTCAAAAATGAACGAATCCGCAGGCGTGACGGTGAAAAAGGATATACCTTATATTTCGGACGGCAACAAATATCATCTTCTTGATATTTATTATCCCGAAAATGCCGCAGAAAAGCTGCCGGTGATAATCGACATACACGGCGGCGGACTTATGTATGCGGAAAAAGAGGTTAATCGCGTCTATGCGTCACGTCTTGCGAAAAGAGGATATATAGTTGTGTGTATAAATTATTCTCTGTGTCCCGACGTAACATATCCGACGCAGGTGAGCGATGTTATGGCGTCGTACCGCTGGGTGGCGGAAAACGGCGAGAATTTCGGCTTTGACCTTGACAGAGTCTTTGTTGCAGGTGATTCTGCCGGTGGTCAGCTTGCATTTTACACCGCGGCGGTAAATACGAGCGACGAATTAAAATCGCTTTACGGCGTTTCGGACACCGGACTCAACATAAAAGCGATAGGGTTGATTTCCGGAATGTTTGATATGAAAAACGGCGTTAACAGCGCGCTTTTGTCGTGCTATCTCGGCTACGATTATAAAAATTCGCCGTATTATCCGTATTTGCAGCCCGAGGAGATAATTGATAAATCCGACATTCCGCCGGCATATATTGTGACGAGCGTCAAGGACTTTTTGCACTCTGCTTCGGATGACCTCGATAAGCTTTTGACGGAAAAGGGCAAGGAACATATGTATCACGATTGGCAGCTTACCGTGAACCGTTCGTCGGGGCATATAACGAGCGTCGCCTATCCCGATCTTCCCGAAAGCGCGGAAACAATCGATGAAATGCTCGCGTTTTTTGAAGCACATTCATAAATAAACGGAACCGCAATGGGCTTTTACCCAAAACGGTTCCTTTTTTCGCCTTAAAAGCTGACAAATTAGCCTAACGTCTCTGCTTTATATTGATTTTTTTTGGATATCATATATAATAGTGTTATATAAAATAAGGACAAAATCGTTTTGCACCGAAGGACGGTAATTCATAAAAGACTCGGCGCAAGTCACATTGTCCGAAAGACACAGAGAATTCGGAGGTGTCCCTTATGGACAACGGCAAAACCCTGCGCCCGTTCGGCATGCGCGACAAAATCGGCTATGCTTTCGGTGACTTCGGCTGTAATATGAGCTTTGCGTTCATAAACAGCTATCTTATGCTGTTCTATGTTACTTGTATGAAGATAAACCCGAAGCATTTTGCGATTCTCATTTTGCTCGGTAAAATTTTCGACGCGATAAACGACCCCATTATAGGCGGTCTTTGCGATGCGACAAAGCCGGGAAAAGACGGTAAATTTAAGCCGTGGATAAAATGGGCAAGCCCCGTACTACTTCTTTCAAGCATAGCTTTGTTTATCTATGCTCCGAATGCCCCGTACGGAGTAAAAGTTGCTATGTGCCTCGGTATATACTGCCTTTGGAGCGTTGCCTACACAAGCGTAAACGTGCCTTACGGCTCTATGCAGAGCTGTATCACAAACGACCCCGACGGTCGTTCCGCGCTGTCAACGTGGCGCAGTATCGGCGCTATGTGTGCTCAGATTCCGATTATGATATTACTGCCCCTCTTGGTCTATGATAAAAACGATAACCCCAGAGGTGAGCTGTTTATCGTTTTTGTAGGCGTTATGGGAGCCATAGGGCTTGTTTCATTCTGGCTGCTCAGACGTATGACAACCGAGCGCTTGGCACCTGCCGTCGCTTCGGAAAAGCAGAAATTCAACTATTTTGCCACTTTGAAGTCATTCTTTAAGAATAAGCCGATGATGGGCGCCACCATAAGCACCGTCGCTTACTTAGCACTTATGATGACCGTAACCACATCAATGCCGTACGTGTTTATGTGCTATTTTCAAAACACGAAGCTTATAACGATTGCCTCCATGCTTGCGGGCTGCCCCATAGCACTCGGAATAGTCCTTGCAAAGCCCATGCTTAAAAAATTCAGCAAAAAGCAGCTTTGCACATACCCGTTTTTACTGTCGGCTCTTTCGGCAGGGATTGCGGCGTTTGTAAGAATAAAAAATCCCTATGTCTGGATAGCCCTCGTAGCCGTTTCAATGTTCGGCGCGGCGTTTTACCTCACACTTATGTGGGCACTCGTTGCGGATTGCATTGACTATCAGGAGCAAAAAACGGGGCGTCGTGAGGAAAGCTCCATATATGCAACCTATTCTCTTTTCCGTAAAATCGCGCAGGGCGTAGGAGCCGCGGTAGTAAGCTACGCAATAGGCGCAACCGGCTACAATCAGAACCTCGGCGCGCTTGAGCAGGCACCGGGCGTTCCAGAAAAAATATATTTCGTAACCGCATTTCTTCCTTTTATCGGTGCGATTATCAGCTTTTTAAGTATGCTGTTTTTGTATACTCTTGACGATAACGCACAGGAAAACGGCAAAGACGGTAAAGATAAAAAAGAAAAAACACAAGAGTGATTTTATAATTTCCACGGAGGAAAGCTATGCGAGAAGTAATAAATATAAACAAAAATTGGCTTTTTTCAAAAAAAGAGCAGCCTGTGCCTAAAACTCTGCCGGAGGATTGGGAAAGCGTCAACCTGCCGCACACCTGGAACGGCACCGACGGTCAGGACGGCGGAAACGATTATTACAGGGGCAAATGCTGCTATGTAAAGCTGCTTAAAAAAGCGGAATTGGGCGAAAAGCCCGTGCACTACATTCAGTTTGACGGTGTAAACAGCAGTGCCGAGGTCTGGTGGAACGGCGAAAAAATAGGTTCACACGACGGCGGATATTCTGCATTCCGTGTAAGGATTCCGGAAATTTCGGATGAAAACATACTCACGGTTTACGCCGATAACAGCCCGAACGACACGGTGTATCCGCAGGTTGCCGACTTTACGTTTTACGGCGGAATTTACCGCGACGTAACGGTTATCGGAGTCGATGAAAGCCACTTTGACCTTGAGTTTTACGGCTCGTCGGGAATTATGATAACCCCGAAGGTAACCGGCTTGTCCGCAGCTGTCAATATAACCGCGAGGGTCACAAATCCGCAGGACTGCTCCGTTCGTTTTGTCGTGACGGACGCGGATAAAAAGCCCGTGGGCGAAAAGAGCGTCGATGCGTCCGACGGAAAGACGGTTATAGAAATCGAAAACGCGCATCTGTGGAACGGCACTCAGGACCCGTATCTTTACTCTCTTACAGCGGAGCTTTTGAAGGACGGAGAAAAAACAGACGAAATTTCGGTAAGGTTCGGCTGCCGCAGCTTTTCCATAGACCCGCAAAAGGGATTTATCCTCAACGGTAAGCCTTGCCCTCTGCGCGGTGTTTCGAGGCATCAGGACAGACCAGGCATAGGCAACGCGCTCACCGAAAAAGAACACCGTGAGGATATGGATTTGATATGCGAATTGGGTGCTAATACCATACGGCTTGCACATTATCAGCACAGTAGAGTCTTTTATGACCTATGCGATGAGCGCGGTATGGCGGTTTGGGCCGAGATACCGTACATTTCGCGGCATATGCCGGGCGGCAGAGAAAATACCGTAAGCCAGATGAAGGAGCTGATTTATCAGAATATAAATCATCCGAGCATAATAGTTTGGGGCTTGTCAAATGAAATTACCATGAACGGTGCGTCTGATTCGTCGCTTATCGAAAATCACCGTATGCTCAATGATTTGGTGCATAAAATCGACCCGACGCGCCCCACCACAATAGCGGTGCTCAGTATGTGCGACCCGGGCGAGGAGTATGTCAGGATTCCCGACGTTTTGTCTTACAATCACTATTTCGGTTGGTACGGCGGCAAGACCGATATGTACGGGCCGTGGTTCGATAAGTTCCATAAAAAATATCCCGACCGTGCCGTCGGTATGAGCGAATACGGCTGTGAGGCTCTTAATTGGCATACCTCCGACCCGCAGCAGGGCGATTACACCGAAGAATACCAGGCAAAATATCACGAGGATGTAATTCGTCAGATTGCCGTTCGCCCGTGGCTTTGGTCAACTCACGTCTGGAATATGTTTGACTTTGCCGCAGACGCACGCAGCGAGGGCGGCGAGAACGGAATGAATCACAAGGGCCTTGTTACGTTCGACAGGAAATATAAAAAGGACTCTTTTTATGCATATAAGGCGTGGTTGTCGGATGAACCGTTTGTGCACATCTGCGGTAAACGCTATATTGACCGCCCCGAAAGCGTGACGAGCGTCACGGTTTATACAAACGAGCCGTCCGTTGAGCTTTTTGCAAACGGCAAGAGCATCGGCGTGCAAAAGCGCGGGGAATTTCCGTTCTTTTACTTCTCGGTACCGAACGAGGGCGAAACCGTGCTTACGGCAAAGGCGGGCGACTGTACCGACGAGAGCCGCATACGCAAGGTCGATAAGGCGAATCCCGACTATGTATTGCAGGAGGAGGGCGCGGTTATCAACTGGTTTGAAATCGAGACTCCGCCGGGATATATGAGCGTAAACGACACCATAGGCGATATTTTGGC
>PPYE01684674.1_pt1 | contig 12201 bp, 11 predicted proteins | sample 1559881 | NCBI WGS metagenome assembly PPYE01 (sample SAMN08240022, study PRJNA423297) | Human gut metagenome, whole genome shotgun sequencing project.
TGAAAGAAGACGCACCGAGAGCCGTTGGATGGTGCAGTGGAGCATGGACAGCTGACTGCCTGTACGAAAAGGCGGAAAAACTTCGGAACTGTTGTGTTCTGGCATTTCATATGGATCCACCGGAACTTTTCTGTGCAGATGAAAAAGAAACGGAAGAGGAAAAAGCATATCATTTCCGGGAACAGAAGGAGCGGAGAGAAGAAATCTGTCGTCTGGTCAGCAACGGGAAAAAGCAGGAAACGCTGCAGACCATGAAAGATTATTTTCAACAGCTAAAGGGGCTTGCGCCGAAAACATTTGCGGGAGAAGTTTACAATCTCTATATGTATCTATGGAACCGTCTTGTTTTGAGCGATGAACTGCTGGAAAACTGGATGGAAGCAGAAAAAATTTTGAGAGAAAATGAAATTTTTGAAGCAAACAACAGTTATCAGATGCGGGAAAAGATGAAGCAGTATCTGGAACGGATGTTGGCATTTTTTGAAGAACAGAATCAAAATCCAAATTACTATGCCGTTTATCAGGTAAAAACATATCTTCAGGAGCACTGCTCGGAAAGCGCAGATATCGAGAAGCTGGCCGCGGAGGTTGGTTTGTCTCCGAATTATCTGAGGAGCCTGTTTAAAGAGGCAACAGGAAAAACGATTTTGGAATACAATACGGAAATGCGTCTGCAGAGGGCGGCGGAACTGTTAAAGAATAAGAAAAATAAAGTACGGGAAGTGAGTCTGGCGGTTGGATATGAAAATGTTTCTTACTTTGGCGTTGTTTTTCAGAAAAGATTTGGAGTGACACCAAATGAATATCGTAAAATGGTATAAAAATCGGAGTTTTCAGTTTAAACTGGTGATCGGCTATCTGGTACTGGCACTGATTCCAATGCTGTGTGTTACCTGGTACAGTTATGGAAAAACAAGGAATGTGCTTCTTACTGAAGCATATCAGAGTGCAGAACAGGAAGCAGAACGAATTGAAAAAAATTTTTCTACGATGGTCGAGCCTTACGAAACAATTCTGGATGTGCTGTATGTGGATCAGATGCTGAGCGGATATTTGTTTCAGGATTACAGCAACGATTCTTATGAAGATATGTTTTACTATATTGATAAGAAGCTCAGCGAAATCTGTCTGATGAATGCAGGAATTTACAAAATCTGTTTTTACAGCAACAATGAAACGCTTCCGCAGGATAATTATTATTTTTATTCCATGCAGGATCTAGATCGGAGGGAATGTGTGCTGACATTTGATGCGATAGGGGAAACGGTATTCTGTGGGACATCTGGAGACGGAAAAGCATTTCATATGAATCGTCTGATGAATTTTTATCCACAGGGCGGGATGAAGGGCGTACTGTCGTTACAGATTGAAAATCAGCAGATACAGCCCCTCCTCGAAACAATAAATTCCACCGATGAAATTTATCTGGTGGATCAAAAAGGATATATTCTGGCTGCTTCCGAACCGGAAATGGCAGGCCTTCCGATCCGGACCAGAATGCCGGAAGAGGATCTGGAGCAGAAAGCGCAGATTGAGTTTGAGCGTGACGGCATTTCAAAAATCGGAAATATCCAGAGCGGAGTTTTCGGAACAAAAATTCTTGTGATTTCGGATAAGGAGACGGTTTTAAAAGACGCAAAAGCTGTTTCAAGAAGGATGCTGTTCCTGATCCTCTGCAGCGCGGCTATGGTATTTCTCTGCATTATCTGTTACACAAGATGGATTTCCATGCGGGTGCAGAAAGTGGTGTATGCAGCAAAACGGATGGGACAGGGAGAATTTGATTACCGTCTGGAAAATATGGGAGAAGATGAGATCGGACAGATCGGGCTGGCGTTTAATCAGCTCAGTGATCAGATTCAGGAGCTAATTCGGGAAAATTACGAAAAGAAAATCCGGATTCAGACGAGCGAACTGAATCTGCTGCAGGAACAGATCAATCCGCACTTTCTTTACAATGCACTTGCGGTTATTTCAGCACTGGCGATGCGGGAAGGTGGAAAACAGACGATGCAGGCGGTCAAAAATTTGTCCAGCTTCTACCGGATTTCCCTGAATAAGGGAAAACAGGTGCTTTCCATCCAGGAAGAAGTGGAACTGCTGCAGAGCTATCTGAAAATCCAGCAGATGCGTTTTCGGGACAGCGTACAGGTGGAGTATGAGATTGCAAGAGAAGTACTGACATATCGAACCATTAAACTTCTTCTGCAGCCGCTGGTTGAAAATGCCATTCACCATGCGAGAAAAGAGGAAGAAGTTCTCCACATTGCGGTCAGAATTCAAAAAGAAGAAAGGGATGTGGTATTCCAGGTGACAGATGATGGATGTGGAATCGAGGCGGAAAAACTGATTAAACTGCGAAGTTCTCTGCGGCGCTTAGAGGAAGGATATGGACTGAGAAATGTTGCAAACAGGGTTCGTCTGGCTTATGGAGAGGATTATGGTGTCCGAATAGAAAGCCAGGAAGGATATGGAACGACAGTTTCTGTCAGAATTCCAGTAAACGAATAAAAAATCAAACAAAGCAGAAATAACTTCGTATTGTTTGCATAGAAGAGGAAACAGAAACCGGCTGATAAAGGTGATTTTGCCCGTCAGCCGGTTTCTGTTTCGTTAGATATTGACAGAAATCGTAAGAAAACAACAGAATAAAAAAGAGAATTATAAAACTCCGTTAAATCGAGATAGAAATCATAAAAAAGTGAGATTGTTGCAGGACAGACTATCCATTAGAATGGAAACATAGACAGCAAGAGTGTACAAGATGAACAAAAAGAAGAAAGAAGGAGAAGGCATGAAAAAAGAAAACGTGCATGCAAAGCACAAAAAAAGCCTCGCGGAACGGTTCTGGAAACAGAAATATCTGTTTTTACTGCTGCTTCCATCGTTGGTATGGGTCATTCTGATCTGCTATGCACCAATGACAGGACTGTATATGTCCTTCATCAACTACACGCCGCAGGGTAGCGGCTATTTTGCGGATATGGTGAATTCGCAGTTTGTCGGTCTTGACTGGTTCAAGTATTTCTTTTCCACAGATTTCACAAAAATCATGAGAAACACACTGGCAACCAGCTTACTGACACTGTTATTCTCATTCCCGCTGCCAATCATTCTGGCGCTTTGCCTGAATGAAGTTCGAAACCAGAAGGCAAAGAAATTTGTACAGACCGCATCTTATATTCCCTATTTTATTTCCTGGGTTATTGCGGCAAACATTTTCCTTACATTCCTTTCTTCAGACGGCGTCATCAACAATCTGTTAAAATTCCTCGGATTAACCGATGAGTCGATTCTGTTTTTCCAGAAAGGACCATATTTCTGGTGGATCATCGCGATCGCAAATGCGTGGAAGGTACTTGGATACAATGCGATTATCTATATGGCGGCAATCTCCGGCATCAGCCAGGATATGTATGAAGCAGCGGATGTGGATGGTGCGACGAGAATGCAGAAGATTCTGCATATCACACTTCCGGCATTAAAGCCGACCATTATGATTCTTCTGATTCTGGCAATCGGAGGTGTTCTGAATACAGGATATGAGCAGCAGCTGTTGATGTCTAATGATGCTATTTTAAATTATTCTGATGTACTTGATACGTATGCATACCGCTATGGTCTGAAAAACGGAATGTATTCTTACGGTACTGCAGTAGGATTCTTTAAATCCGCAGTCTCCTTCATTCTGGTCATCAGTGCAAATGCACTTTCGAAGAAATTCAGTGATGATAATACGGCACTGTTTTAGGAGGAAGGAAAATGAGAGAAAAAGCAATTAAAATCAAAAGAAAGCGTTGTGCCAGTGACTGGTTTCTTGATATTTTCAAAGTGGTTTTTCTGGTGTTAGTTACTGTGATCTGTGTGTATCCGTTCTGGAACATTTTTGTGGTATCCATTAACGATGCAACCGATGCACTGCGCGGCGGGCTCTACTTTCTGCCGAGAAAACTGAGTCTGGCAAGTTATAAAGATATTTTGGGACGTGCCACATTTTTGCATGGCATTCTGATCACTGTACTTCGTACTGCAATTGGTACACCGCTGGCGGTCCTTGTCACGACAGCACTTGCCTATGTGCTTTCCAGAAAAGAGCTGCTGTTCCGGAAACAGCTGAACCTGTTCTTTATCTTCACCATGTATTTTGGCGGCGGAATGGTTCCGTATTATATGGTATTAAAGAGCCTTGGAATGCTGAATAATTTCATTGTATTTATTTTCCCGAACCTGGTAAGTGTTTATAATATGATTCTGGTAAAGAATTATATAGAGGGAATGCCGGCAGAGATTTTTGAATCGGCGAAAATTGACGGAGCAAATGATCTGACAGTTTTCTTTAAAATGGTAATTCCATTGTCCAAGCCGATTATTATGACCATTGCACTGTTTGTTGCAATTACACATTGGAATTCTTGGTTCGATGCATATTTGTTTACGAATGCACAGTCTTTAAAAACAATGCAGTCCATTTTGGTTGAAATTCTGAATCAGTATCAGACTTCATCAGCGAACCAGGCGGCAAATCAGGCGTCACAGACCATTACACCGGACAGCATTCGAATGGCTGCTACGATGATTGCGACAATTCCGATTATCATGGTTTATCCGTTTATTCAGAAATATTTTGTTAAAGGAATCATGCTCGGATCTGTAAAGAGCTGATGATAGAAGGAGGAAAAGAAAATGAAGTTCAAAAAAAGTATCGCAATGGCGATGAGTGTCCTGATGGCAGCGGGAATGCTTGCAGGATGCGGATCAAATGGCAGTACATCATCAAGTACTGCATCCGGCAGTGCATCATCTGCATCGGGCGAGGTATCAACAGACGGAGTTACGATTTCTATCTTTGACAAAAACTCCGGAAGCAATACCTTTGATGATCCAGTTGCAAAAGCAATTGAGGAAAAAACAGGTGTCAAAATTCAGGTAGAAAATCCAACCGGAGATCCGCTGGAAAAATTGAACCTGATGCTGACCGGTCAGAATTACCCGGATATCGTCCTGATGGATCGTGGAAATGATATTGTAAACCGTTACATTGAGGCAGGCGCACTGCTTCCGTTGAATGATCTGATCGATGAGTACGGCCCGGATGTAAAAGAGATGTACGGGGAAACCTTAAACAAGAGTCGTTATACCGATGGAAAGAATTACTATCTGAATAACTGGTACGGAGAAGATCCGGATCCGGTAGCCGGTGTTCTGATGCGCTATGATTATCTGTGCGAAATCGTTGGAAAAGACCGCGCAGACAGCGATGAGCCATTTACACAGGAAGAGTATATTGACATTTGTAAGAAATTCAAAGAACTTCATCCGACCATTGACGGAAAAGAGAGTATTGCCATTACCTTTGATGCAGAATCCAAAAACTACGATGGAACATTAAAAGGAATGTATGGTCTGTACCTTTGCTTCCTACTGGGATACCGATGCAGCAAATACAGCACTTGCTTCTTCTGTAGGAGAAGATGCAAAATTCTATTCCTATAAAATCCTTGGAAACGGAATCAGTGCAGATGAAACTACTTACTCCGGAAGAAGTACACTTGGCTGGGATGCAATCGCGATCACCAAGAATTGTAAAAATCCGGAAGCAGCCATGAAGATGATCAACTACCTTGCAAGCGAAGAAGGACAGTATCTTCTGATGTGGGGTATTGAGGGAACCAACTGGAATATGGAAGATGGAAAACACGTTCCGAACGATGATCTGATTGAAGGATTCCAGACGGATTTTGACAAAACAAAACTGGATACCGGCGTCCGCAAATGGACCTGGTTTGTAAAGAACGGAAATGGTACAGACGGAACTCCATACGATGTATCACAGTATAAAGTAAAAGAGACCCGGCAGGTGGCTATGAATCACTTTGGTGAGAACGACAGATGGGATACCGCAGAGTTTGCAGGCCTTACCCCGGCAGGAAGCACTCCGGATGGCTTGAAATGGCAGAAAATCCAGGATATCTACGATCAGGAATATCCGAAGATTGTGAATGCAGACAGCCACGATGCGGCAATGGAAGAGTACGACAAGATGATTTCCGAAATGAATGACGCAGGACTGGAAGATGTAGAAAAAGTTATCACACAGAATTATCAGGAGCGTATGAAACTCTGGAATGAGTAAGCTAAAGTAAAATAAAAAAATCACACACGGAAAAGAACCGGCAGAAATTGAAATACAGATTTCTATGTCGGTTCTTTTTTATCAGAAGAAGCATTGCGATTTTCAAGGAATCTGGATATAATGAGGAAAACTGGAAAAACAGGGAAATCCAACCGCATGAGACAGGAGGCATCGTACATGGCAGCGAAAGAACAGTTAACCGCAATGGAAATGATCTGGGGATTTATGAGTGGGACGACAGGACATATGGGAAAGACGGACTTTGCGCCGCAGAAGGAAGCGTTCGGGGATTTTGCATCTCCGGAGACATATTTTCCGCGTGTGACGCCGGAGAGTGAGGGAATCTCCTCGGAAAAGCTGACGCAGATGCTTCGTGAGCTCGCCGCCGCCCGCCATACGGACATGCATCACCTGCTGGTCCTGCGGAACGGACAGGTCATCTGCGAATGCAATTTCGCCCCATACCGCAGCGGCATCTGGCACGCGACGTATTCGATGTGCAAGAGCATCACCGGCATGGCGGTCGGTTTTCTGATCAGTGAAGGAAAACTTTCCCTGGACGAGAACGTCTATGATATTTTTGAAAAACGAAATGGTCTGCTGCAGAAGATCCTGCGCCCGAATCTGACCGTGGAGCATCTTCTGACGATGAAGAGCGGCGTACAGTTCAATGAGATGGGCGTTGTTTCCGGCAACGACTGGGTGGACAGCTTCTTAAATGCGCCGGTCAAGGGAACGCCGGGCGAAGCGTTTGAGTACAACAGTATGAACACGTATCTGCTGTCTGCAATCATACAGGAGCGCACCGGCATGAAAATGGTAGATTACCTGCGGCCGCGTCTGTTTGAGCCTCTGGATGGAGGAGCGGCCGGGCAGCTTTGCGTTCAATGGCATGCTGGGTCAGAACGTGCTTGGTTATCCGGATACCGGCGTGGTGATTGTGACAAATGCGGGCAGCAACGAGCTGTTCCAGACGTGTGAGATGCTCGACATTGTGCGGAAGTATTTCGGCGCGGAATTTGGTGCAGAGCTGAAATCCGGCGAGGCGGAAAGCCCGATGGCATATCAGAAGCTGGTGCAGACCTGCCGTGATCTGGAGGGCGCGAAAGAGACACCGGGAAGAATCCTGCGCGGCGGCTGGAAGCGGAGAACACCGGGGCCGCGGAACAGCGGAACACCGCGTCAGATCGACATGGCGCAGCTTCTGCACAGAAAAGAATATAAAATGGAGGACACGCATGTCGGCATGTTTCCGCTGACGCTGCAGGTCTTCCACAACAACTTTTCCGACGGCATCCGCCGCATCGGTTTCTTCTATGAAAAAGGCCGTTTCTTTGTCGAGCTGACCGAGGGAGAAAAAACACAGCGCATTGCGATCGGTCTTACGGGGTCCAAAGTTGTAGAATGGGTGGAAAACGAGGAATCGTATCTGCTCGGAACGACGGGACAGTTTGCGGAGAATGAAGACGGCGAACTGGTGCTGAAGCTTGAGTTTGCATTTCTGGAAGAGGCCGCAAGACGGAAGGTCAAAATCATTTTCCAGCGTGATTTCGAGCGGATCAGACTGGAGTGGAATGAGACGCCGGGCAAGGATCTGATTATCGAGGGCCTTGAATCCCTCGTGACGGATGTGGCGATCGCACCGCTTCTGCCGTCGCGGTTCCGCGAGCGGAGCCTTGACATGATCCATCTGCTGATGGCACAGACCATTGAGCCAATGGTAGAGGCACACCGCGTGCGGCCGGGGAAAGAAACGGAGACAGAAGAAGCGGCAGCGGAAGCTGAATTGGCCGCGGCAGTGGAAAATGCGGAAAACGCAGAAGAAACGGTGTAAAAACAGAAAAAATCAGAAGAGAAATGTGGATAAAAAAGGGAATGGAGCTGCCGGATGCGCAGTTCCATTCCCTTTTAAAAATACAGATTACAGATTCAAAGCCATATCGCCGGATTTGATCAGGTTTGCCTTGCGGAATACCTCTGAGAAGAACAAGGTGATCACAGCCGGAAGCACGAAGTGGAGCAGAATGATTTTGATGATGACGAGCTTCGGATCATCATAAGCGATCATGGTCTGGTAGGTTGTGATCTGTCCGACAAGACCTGCAGAGCCCATGCCGCTTCCCGTTGCATTATTCTGCATATTGGCAATTATGGTGGAAACCGGGCCTAAAATCGCACTCGAGAAGATGACGGGCAGCCAGATCAGCGGATGACGCATGATGTTCGGCACCTGAAGCATCGAGGTTCCAAGACCCTGTGCGACAAGGCCGCCGAATTTGTTTTCCCGATAACTTGCAACCGCGAATCCGACCATGTTGCAGCAGCAGCCGATCGTTGCGGCACCGGCGGCAAGACCGGAAAGATTCAGAATGATGCCGAGTGCAGCGGAGCTGATCGGCAGTGTCAGAACCATACCCATGACGACCGAAACAACGATGCCCATGATGAACGGCCGCTGTTCCGTTGCCCAGTTGATGATGCTTCCAAGGCCTGTCATCATCTGGGAGATCGGCGGTCCGACGAGCAGTCCGACAACGGAACCGGCTCCGATGGTAATGACCGGTGTCACGATGATATCAACCTTGGTCTTGCCGGAAACCAGATGGCCGCAGGTGATGCCTGCGAAAGCTGCGATGAAAGCGCCGAGCGGTTCGCCAGGTCCTGCCAGAACGGCATTTCCGTCCACAAAGAATGTGCCGCCGGTGATCTTGCCGGCATAACCGCCGACCATGGCGGCGACGGCTGCAGAAACCGTGACAAGCGGGCTTTCCCCATATTTCACTGCCACGCCGACACCGATACCGGCACTTGTCAGGGCTGCGGCAGCTTTTCCAAGCAGATAGATTACATTTCCGGTCGAACCGCCGATCAGAAGACCGATCTGCTGAATCATCGTACCGATAATCAGGGTTGCAAAAAGACCCTGCGTCATGCCGCCGAAGCCATCAATGAAGATGTGCGAGGCGACTTTTTTGATTGTTCGCATATGGAATTCCTCCTCATGTATGTGGTGTGTTACTGTATTCACAAGTGACTTGTCAGTCGACTTTTAGTCTATCATAAGATGGGGGCGGGTGCAATCCTTTTCCGGGGGCATAAGTTGACAAAAGAAAGGGGCACGCTTATAATTGAGACAAATTCAGAGCGCTTCCAGAAAACAGCGCAGACAGTAAAAAAGTGATAAAGGAGACGCATGGGAAAACAGAAAAAGAAACAGAAAAAACGCGGCAATCCGCTTTGGACTCTGGTATTTTTAGCGGCACTTGCTGTTTTCTGCTTTTCCGGGTACAAGCTGATCGGCATTTACCTGGATTACAAGACCGGCACGGATGAATACCGGGATCTGCAGCAGTATACGACGGAAATTACAAAAACACCGGAGACACCGGCACCGACGAAAACAGAGGAGCCGCAGACGGAATCCGAACCGGCGGAGCCTTCCGAACCGGAGCCGGAACCACTGTCGTATCCGACAGAACCGCCGCTTGCCGTCGATTTTGAATCCTTAAAAGCGATTAACCCGGATGTGAAGGGATGGCTTTATATCGAAGCTCTCGACATCAGTTACCCGGTCGTACAGGGGCCGGACAACGATGCGTATCTTCATACGACGTACGAGGGAACGAGCAACTTTGCGGGTTCCATTTTCCTCGATTACCAGAATCCCAGATTTTTTCTGCCTTTTATACGGAGGCAGACAGTGATGTCTATACGCTGTATTCCGGCGGGGGTGAAGCGTTTGTACAGTATCTGAATACCATGGCGGCGCGGTCAGAGATCCCGGTGGAGCAGCCGGAGATGGATGAACACAGCCATATTATTGTGCTGTCCACCTGTGCGGCGAGCGATACGACTGGACGGTTCGTCGTTCTGGGCGTGCGGCGGAACCGGTAATAATTGGTCAGAAGGAGGAATGACAGATGGAAGAGGAAAGAAAAATCGAAGAACTGCAGAGATTGATTGATACGCATGAAAATATCGTATTCTTCGGCGGCGCGGGCGTGTCCACGGAGAGCGGGATTCCGGATTTCCGGAGCGTGGATGGCCTTTATCATCAGAAGTATGACGTTCCGCCGGAGACAATTTTAAGCCACAGCTATTTCCTGCGGTACCCGGAAAAGTTTTATGCTTTTTACCGCGACAAAATGCTTCCGGTCGGCGCGAAACCGAACGCGGCGCATAAGAAACTTGCAGAGCTCGAAGCGGCGGGAAAATTAAAAGCGATTGTGACGCAGAACATTGACGGACTGCATCAGGCGGCGGGAAGTAAAGTAGTGTATGAACTGCATGGAAGCACACACCGCAATTACTGTATGAAATGCGGGGCATTCTGCGATACAGAGCTGGTGAGAAGGAGCAGCGGCGTTCCAAGATGTGAAAAATGCGGAGGCATGATCAAACCGGATGTCGTACTCTACGAGGAGAGTCTGAATGAGAAAGTGCTCGACGGTGCGATCCGCTCGATTGCGGCGGCAGATCTTCTGATTGTCGGCGGAACGTCACTTGCGGTTTATCCGGCGGCAGGCCTTCTCCAGTATTTTGAGGGCGATGCGCTGGTTCTCATCAACAAGGGCGCAACGCCGATGGATAAAAACGCGGATCTTCTGATCCAGCAGCCGATCGGGCAGGTGCTCGGCAGCATCAAAGTAAGATAGATTTTAATTAGAAAATATAAGGCGGAAGAAACATGGCAGAACATTACGAAGTAGGCGATATTGTAAAACTGAAAAAGCCGCATCCGTGCGGCAGCAGCGAGTGGGAAATCCTGCGTGTCGGCGCAGATTTCCGTCTCAAATGCACCGGCTGCGGCCACCAGATCATGGTAGCACGCAAGCTGGTCGAGAAAAACACCCGCGGATTACGAAAAAAAGATGCGTAATATCGTGAAAAAAACAAGAAAACACGCGAAAAAGGGCTTGCTATAAGCCCTTTTTTATGTTAAAATAACAAATTGTGACGTATAAAAATAATTCCTTGCTCCCCATAATGAAAATGGGGTGCCAAAAAGTCCAAAAGGAGGTAAAGCATGAACAAGTACGAATTAGCACTGGTTGTGAATGCAAAACTTGAAGAAGAGGAACGCGCAGCTGTAGTTGAGAAAGCCAAAGGTTATGTAACCCGTTACGGCGGAACAGTTGGCGAAGTAGAAGAGTGGGGCAAAAAACGCCTTGCATACGAAATTCAGCATATGCGTGAAGCATATTACTACTTTATTCAGTTTGAAGCAGACGCAACAGCTCCGGCAGAGATCGAGAGCCATATGCGTATTATGGATAACGTACTGAGATACTTAGTCGTTAAAAAGGAAGCTTAAGAGGTAAGCGAATGAATAAAGTTATATTGATGGGAAGATTGACCAGAGATCCCGATGTCAGATACTCTGCTGGAGAGAACTCCACAGCGGTAGCCCGTTATACACTGGCTGTTGACCGCAGATTCCGCAGAGACGGCGATTCCGCAACCGCAGACTTTATCGGATGCGTTGCTTTCGGCCGCCAGGCAGAATTTGCAGAGAAATACCTGCGTCAGGGAACGAAGATCGCCATCACCGGCCGCATTCAGACCGGAAGCTACACCAACCGTGAAGGCCAGAAGGTCTACACGACAGACGTAGTTGTAGAAGAGCAGGAGTTTGCAGAGAGCAAAAATGCAGGCGGAAGCAACGGAGGATACTCCGCACCGCAGCATAACAATCCGGCTCCGTCCGCGAATACATCTGACCTGGGCAGCGCCGATGGTTTTATGAATATTCCCGATGGCATTGACGAAGAATTGCCATTTAATTGATAGAAAAGGAGAGATTGATCATGGCTTATAATAATAGTGAAAGACCAGCTTCCAGAAGACCGGCCCGCAGAAGAAGAAAAGTTTGTGTTTTCTGTGGTGGAGAAGAGATCAGCTACAAGGATGCAGCTAAACTGAAAAAATATGTATCCGAGCGTGGTAAAATCCTGCCGAGACGTGTAACTGGAACCTGCGCAAAACATCAGAGAGCAGTAACAGTAGCCGTTAAGAGAGCAAGACATATGGCTATTATGCCGTACGTAGATGATTGATTCTGACTTGCG
>PPYE01311823.1_pt1 | contig 12196 bp, 9 predicted proteins | sample 1559881 | NCBI WGS metagenome assembly PPYE01 (sample SAMN08240022, study PRJNA423297) | Human gut metagenome, whole genome shotgun sequencing project.
TTGTGGTGACTTACATTCTAAAGGAACCAACCGCTTTTGTATATCTGCTTCAGTCTCACTTCATTTGTAACACTACAGATATCGAAAACGGACTGATTGACATTAACCATACTTTGGTTTATTACAATCATGAGAAGGGTGGATGCTACTTCGGAATCAATTCTCCAAAGACCGCTTCCGGACGCAGAATGGTTCCGATGACTCCTGCCGTAAAGCAGGCGCTTCTCGAAGAACGTCAGCGCCAGGACAGTGAGGGGATCAGCTGCAAGGTGCATGTCGATGGCTATACAGGATTCATCTTCGTGAACCGATTTGGCAATGTGCAGAATCAGGGAACGTTGAATAAGGCTCTGCGGCGCATCATGCGAGACTGCAATCAGGAGATTCTGGAACAGGCTGGTAAAGGAAAAAAGAAGCAAAGTGAGATGGTATTGCTTCCGAAATTCTCTTGCCATTCCCTCAGACATACCTGTGCGACGCGGCTTTGCGGAGCCGGTATCAACATGAAGGTCATTCAGGATTTTCTTGGACATGCCGACATCAGCACGACGATGAACATCTATACAGACGCCACTAAAGATTTCAAGGCGAGAGAGATCAGTCGCTTCAGTGATTTTCTGGCAGAAAAGATGACAGAAGCTGCTGAGAATGCATAAGCGAGACATACCACCACCCGTACCACCGATTTACCACCAAACCACCGTAACCCATCAATACATATCCAGACTTATAAAATTCAAATCCTTAACAGATCGCTGAAGTTAAGAGACTTAAAGAGATATCGAGAGTCATCCAAGTGCAGGTGCTGTAATCCCGACAATGAAGCCCGTGGACAAACAGGGCCCGGCAAACGCCGCCGAGCAAAGCGGTCCGCGGAAAAGCGACGCGTAAAATCCCGAAGGCCGGGCCGTTTTCAGTTTTTTCAATGAAACTCTTTTTTTGAAGCGAACCGTCGGAGCGCGCAGCTGCGACGGTTTCTTTTATACCCGCCGGCGGATGTCGGCGAAGCCTGTATAATTTATCATTCTCCGCATACGAAAGCTGAATTGAGCGGCGGGAATCCCTTGCTGGAAAAGCATTTTGGGGTTAGAATTTATCAATGTTCTGCATACATAATGAGAGCCTGTCCCGCTTCGCTTCATAAAATCGGGAAGATCGCTCGGGCAGCGGCCCTTTCCCGCCGCTGGCACTGTTATAGAGGTGGTGTTCTGCGTGGAACGGGAAAAACTGGACCGCTATTATTGGCTCGTCGACGAGCTGAATCGTCATGGGCGTCTCTATTACGTTCTGGACGCTCCGGAAATCGAGGACGACGAATACGACGCGCTGATGCGCGAGATGCTTCAGTTCGAAAGGGAACATCCCGACCTGATCCGCGACGATTCTCCGTCGAAGCGCGTCGGCGGCGCGGTGCTGGACGCTTTCGAAAAGGTCACGCACGCCAAGCCGATGCTCAGCCTCGAAGACGTTTTCTCGAAAAACGAGCTTCATGACTGGCTGCAACGGGCGGCGGAAGGCGTCGGGCAGCCGTGGATCCCCTGGTGCTGCGAACTGAAAATCGACGGCCTGGCGGTGTCGCTGATCTTCGAAGACGGCAAGTTCGTTCAGGCTTCCACCCGCGGCGACGGCGTCGTCGGCGAGGACGTCACGGAAAATTTGAAAACGGTGAAGGACCTGCCGCTTCGCCTCCTCGGCGACGTCCCCGGGCATCTGGAACTGCGCGGCGAAGTGTACATGGGCAAAGACGGCTTCGCCCAATTGAACGCCGCGAGGGAAGAAGCGGGGCTGCCGCTTTTCGCCAATCCCCGCAACGCGGCGGCGGGCAGCCTGCGACAGCTCGACACGGCGGTCGCCGCCAAACGGAATCTGCGCCTTTTCACCTATTACGTGCAGGACGCGGAATCCTACGGCCTGCACAGCCAATCGGAAATCCTCGAATGGCTGAAAGCCCGCGGGCTTCCCGTGCAGAAGGCATGGCGCCGGGCCGAGACGGAAACCGAGGCCCTCGATTTCCTGGAGCGATGGAGCGGCGAACGTTTCAGCCTGCCCTACGCGACGGACGGCGCCGTGTTCAAGGCCGATGCGACGGAATACTGGACGGTTCTGGGAAACAACGTCAAAACGCCGCGCTGGGCCGTGGCCTACAAATATCCGCCGGAAGAACGGAAAACGAAACTCGAGAGCATAGAGATTTCCCTCGGCCGCACGGGCGTGCTCACGCCGGTGGCGAATCTGGAACCGGTGCTGCTCTCGGGAACGGTGGTGAAGCGCGCCAGCCTTCATAACGACGAGGAGATCCAGCGCAAGGACATTCGCGTGGGCGATCGCGTCTGGGTCCGCAAAGCCGGCGAGATCATCCCCGAGATCGTCCGCGTCGACGTCGCCAGCCGCACGGGCACAGAAGAACCGTTTGCCATGCCCGCAACGTGTCCCGTATGCGGGGCGGCCGTCGCCAAGCTGCCCGGCGAAGTGGCGCTGCGTTGCCTCAACAGATCCTGTCCGGCGCAGCTGACCCAAGGGCTGATTCATTTCGCTTCCCGACAGGGCATGAACATCCAGGGGCTCGGCGACCGTCTGGCGGAACAGCTCGTTCGGAGCGGGCTGGTCAAGAATTTCAGCGATTTGTACGCCTTGCGCGTCGAGCCGCTTGTCCGTCTGGACCGCATGGGAGAAAAATCCGCGGGGAAATTGCTCCAGGCCATCGCAAAGTCCAAAGAGCGGCCGCTGAAATTTTTGATCACGGCGCTGGGGATCCGGGAAGTCGGCGCGGGAGTCGCGGCGGAGCTGGCGAAACGCTTTTCGTCGCTCGACGAGATCGCCGCCGCCGACGAAGAGCGGCTGGCCGCCGTCGAAGGTGTGGGGCCGGTGATCGCCGGTTCGATCAAAACTTTTTTCGGCGAAGAGCATAACCGGCGGCTTATCGACGGACTGCGCGAAGCCGGCGTATCCATGCGGAGCGAAACGGCGCCGGAAGCTCCGATAGGGCCGCTGGCCGGCAAGACGTTCGTCTTTACGGGGGAGCTTTCGCGCATGTCTAGGGCGCAGGCGCAGGAACTCGTGACGCAGCGGGGCGGGAAAAGCGTCGCTTCCGTGAGCAAAAAGACGTCCTACGTCGTCGTCGGCGAAGCGCCGGGCGGCAAGGCCGAAAAAGCGCTCCGCCTGAACGTGCCGACGCTGAACGAAGAGGAATTTTTCGCCATGATCGATAATTTACCGCAGCATATGTCTGGAGGGACGAACGATGCCTAGATTGTCCAAGGAAGAAGTTTTGAAGATCGGCAAACTTGCCCGTCTGGAGATCGCCCCGGAAGAACTCGATTCTTTATCGGAGCACTTCAACGGCATTCTCGATTACTTTTCCAAACTCGGGGAACTCGATCTCAGCGCCGTCGATCCGTTTACAATGGAGGATGCCCGGCCGGTCCGCCTTCGCGACGACGAAGTGGAAGAGAACGACCGGAGAGAGGCGATCCTGAACCAGTCGCCTTCGCGCGAAGGCGATTTCATCAGAGTTCCCCGCATCGGAGGCGACAAGTGATGGAACTGTACAGACTGAGCGCCGCGGAAATCGTCGCGGGACTGAAAGCGCGCCGTTTCAAGTGCGCCGACGTCGTGCGGTCGTGCCTTGGGCGCATGCGGGAAATGGAACCCCACCTTCACGCCATGCTTCATATCGCGGCGGATTCCGCGCGTAAAACCGCCGCCGCCGTCGATGCCGCCATCGAGGAAGGGCGCGCCGGGGGGCGTCTGATGGGCGTGCCCGTCGTTCTCAAAGACAACATCTGCACCAGCGACATGCCGACCACCTGCGCCAGCAAAATCCTCGCCGGCTGGACGCCCCCTTACGACGCCGCCGTCGTGGAGATGCTCAAGGCCGAAGGCGCGATCATCCTCGGCAAAGCCAACTGCGACGAGTTCGCCATGGGCGGCTCCACGGAGAACTCCGCCTTCGGCCCGACGCTGAACCCATGGGACGTCGGCCGCGTGCCGGGCGGCAGTTCCGGCGGCAGCGCCGCCGCCGTCGCCGCCGGTTATGCGCCGCTTTCCCTCGGCAGCGACACGGGCGGTTCGATCCGTCAGCCCGCTTCGTTCTGCGGGCTCTACGGCATGAAACCGACCTACGGACAGGTGAGCCGTTACGGGCTGGTCGCCTTCGCCTCATCGCTCGACCAGATCGGCCCCTTTGCGCGGACTGCCGAAGACCTCAAGCTGATCCTCTCGGCGATCTGCGCGTTCGATTCCCGCGACTCGACCAGCGAAGACCGTCCCGCGCCCTGTTTCGATCTCAGCGACGCGCCGTTGAGCGGCAGGAAGATCGGCGTGCTGACGAAGCTTGTCGACGGCACGCTGACGGCCGACCTGCAGGCGGCGCTGGACGGACAAATCGAAGAATGCCGCCGCCTGGGGGCGGAAATCGTCGAAGTCGCTTTGCCGAAAGCGCTCGAGTACGGACTGGCCTGCTATTATATCCTTGCGCCCGCGGAGGCGAGCTCCAATCTCGCCCGTTACGACGGCGTGCGCTACGGCGCCGCTCACAAAGAGGCCAAGTCGCTGCTCGAACTTTACGTCAAAACGCGCGGCGAAGGTTTCGGCCCGGAAGTGAAACGCCGCATCCTGACCGGCACCTACGTGCTCAGCTCGGGATTTTACGACGCCTATTATCTGACGGCGCAAAAGGTCCGCAAAGTTATCAAGCAGGAATTCGCCGCAGCTTTCGAACAAGTGGACGCCATCCTGCTGCCGACTTCGCCGACGCCCGCCTTTAAGCTGGGCGAGATGAGCACGCCGCTGTCAATGTACATGGCGGATATTTTTACGATCCCCGTCAATCTGGCCGGTCTCCCCGGCATTTCTCTCAACGCCGGCTTTTCGTCCACACGCCTGCCGCTGGGGATGCAGCTGATCGGCCCGCGCTGGTCCGACGCGATGATTCTCGACATGGCCGCCGCTCTTGGCAAAAAAACGGAAGGCCGCATCGCCGAAGGAGGTGTCCGTTAATGGCTCTTGAATTCACGACTGTCATCGGGCTGGAAATCCATATCCAGCTCAACACAAAAACGAAGATCTTCTGCAATTGCTCGACCGATTACATCGGCGCGACGCCGAACTCCCACATCTGCCCGGTCTGCACCGGACAGCCGGGCGCCCTGCCGGTCCTGAACGGGAAAGTCGTCGAATTCGGCGTGCGCGGCGGCTTGGCCCTGCACTGCAAGATCAACAAATCGACGCGCTTCGACCGCAAAAACTATTTTTACGCCGACCTTCCCAAGGCGTATCAGATCACCGAATACTACGTGCCGCTCGCCGAAAACGGCTACCTGACCATCGCCGGCGACGACGGCCGGCCCCGCCGCATCGGCATCACGCGGCTTCATCTCGAAGAAGACGCCGGCAAACTCGTTCACGTCGCCGCCGACGGACGGATCGTCGGCTCCAGTCAGTCTTTCGTCGATTACAACCGCGGCGGCGTGCCGCTCGCCGAAGTGGTGTCCGAACCCGACATCGCTTCGCCGCGCGAAGCCCGCGAGTACGTGTCGGCCATGCGCCAGCTGGTGCGCTATCTGGGCATTTCCGACGGCGACATGGAAAAAGGATCCATGCGCGTCGACGCGAACATCTCGCAGAAAGTTTCCGACGGGCGCTGGGGCAACCGCGTCGAAGTCAAAAACATGAACTCCCTCAAGGCGCTGGAACGCGCGCTCGAGTATGAGACGCTGCGTCAGCGCGACCTGCTCGCCCGTGGCGAACGGATCGCTCAGGAGACGCGCAACTGGGACGACGCCGACGGCATCACGACGCCGTCGCGCAGCAAAGAAGAGTCCAACGACTACCGTTATTTCCCCGAGCCCGATCTGCCGCCGCTGATGCTCGACGACGAGTACATCGAAGGCATCAAAGCCGCCATGCCGGAGCTCCCCGACGCCAAGCGCGAACGGTTCCTCGCGCAGTACAAGCTGCCTGTGGAAGACGTGCTGGTGCTGACGGAGACGCCCGAAGTCGCCGCGTATTACGAGAACGTCGTGAAAGCCGGCGGCGAGCCGGTCAGATCTTCGAACTGGGTGCGGACCGACCTGATGAGAGCGCTGAAAGAACGGGGCCGGGAGATCGCCGACGCCCCGGTGAGCGCCGAAACTTTGGCCGGGCTGATCAAGCTCGTCGACGGCAAAAAAATCTCCACGACGGCCGCGAAAGACGTTTTCGAGAAACTCGCCGGCAGCGAGATGACGCTCGAACAGGCCATTCAGGCCTGCGGCATCCAGACCGGTGCGGTGGGTGGCGACAGACTGCGGGAAATCATCGCCGCGGTCGCCGGCGCCAACGCCGACGTCGTCGAGGTGATCCGTTCCGGCCAGGACAAGAAAGACAAGAAGCTCAAGTTCCTCATGGGGCTGGTCATGAAGGAGAGCCGCGGACAGGCGAAACCGGACGAAGTTTTGAAAGCTTTGAACGAGTTTCTTGCGAAGGAGTAGTGTTATGTTTGAATAAATCTGTTAAAATACGGGAGTATAGAAAAACTTAAACAAGGAACTGTGTCATCGCCGAAATCATCGAGGAGGTTGGCAAGAGATATGGGAATGAAAACGGAAGACATCAGAAGTATCGCGATTGTTGCTCACGGAAGCGCAGGCAAAACTTCGCTTGCGGAAGCGTTGCTCTTTGACGCCGGCGTCACGACCCGCCGGGGCAGCGTGGAAAACGGGAACACCGTTTCCGACTACACTGCCGAAGAACAAAAACGCCAGATCTCTATCAGCACCTCCCTCCTGAATTACGACTACAAGGGCAAAAAAGTCTTTGTCCTTGACGTTCCCGGCTATGCCGACTTCATTGGCGACCTGCGCAGCTCGCTGCGCGTCGCCGGTTCCGCCGTGATGCTCGTGAGCGCGGTCGACGGCGTTGAAGTGCAGACGGAAAAAGCCTGGGAGTTCGCACGGGAGTTCGAAACGTCGACCATTTTCTTCATCAATAAAATGGATCGCGAAAACGCCGACTATAACGGGGTTTATGAACAGATCCGCGCCAATCTGACCAAGAGCGCTTACCGCTTCATGCTCCCGATCGGCAGCGAAGATTCCTTTAAAGGCGTCGTCGACGTCCTCAAGGACATCGCTTACGTTTACAGCGACGACTCGGGAAAATTCGAGGAGCAGGGGATCCCCGAAGACATGATCAGCGACGCGCACCGCGCCCGCGGCTATCTTGTCGAAGCCATTGTCGAAGAAGACGAAGAGATGATGATGCGTTATCTCGACGGCGAGGACATCCCCATCGACGAACTGCTTCCCGTCCTGCAGCGCTGCATTTACAAGTGCAAGATCTTCCCCGTCATGCCCGGTTCCGCGCTGAAAAACATCGGCGTCCGCCAGCTCATGGATCTGATCGTCGATTATCTTCCCAGCCCTCTTGAAATGCGCGAGCGTCCGGCGGTCAAGGGAGAGGAGAAGGAGATCACGATCAAACCGGACGATAACGCCACGTTCAGCGGTCTGTGCTTCAAGGTGCTGGTCGATCCCTACGTGGGCAAACTTTCCTATGTCCGCGTCAATTCCGGCAAACTGACCACCGACGAACCGATCTTCAACGTCAGCACCGGCCAGGAGGAGCGCGTCAGCACCTTCAAGATCATGCAGGGCAAGGACAGCGTCGACGTCAAAGAAGTTACGACCGGCATGATCGTCGCCATTCCCAAGCTGCAGAGCACCAGAGCCGGCGATACGTTGGGCAAGGCCGGCAGCACCGTGCTCTATCCGGCCATCAAATTCCCGCGCCCGGTGTATTCGGTCGCCGTCGATCCCGAGAGCCGGGCCGACGAGGACAAGCTGGGAACGGCGGTCCGCCGTATCACCGAAGAAGATCCCACGGTCAGCTTCGAGAAAAACGCGGAAACGAACGACAACATCCTTTCCGGCATGGGCAATCTTCATCTCGACATCGTTCTCGCCAAACTGAAAGACCGATTCGGCGTCAATCTGAAGACCCGCGTGCCGCAGGTTGCGTATCGCGAAACGATCCGCAAGTCGGCCAAGGCGCAGGGCAAGCACAAAAAGCAGACCGGCGGCCACGGCCAATACGGCGACGTTTATATCGAGTTCAGCCCCCTCGAGCGGGGAGAGGGCTTCGTCTTCGAAGACAAGATCACCGGCGGCACCGTGCCGAGACAATATATCCCCGCCGTCGAGAAGGGCCTGCGCGAGTGCCTGAACAAAGGCGTGCTGGCGGCGTTCCCGACCGTGGACTTCAAAGCGTCGCTTTATTTCGGTTCGTATCACGACGTCGATTCTTCGGAAATGGCCTTCAAGACGGCGGCGCATCTGGCCTTCAAGAAGGGGATGGCCGAAGCTTCGCCGATCCTGCTCGAGCCGGTCATGGACGTGAAAGTCATCGTCCCCGATCAGTATCTCGGCGAGATCATGGGCGATTTCAACACGCGCCGCGGTCGCATCATGGGCGTCGACACGCTGGGGCACCTTCAGGTCGTCAACGCGCAGGTGCCTCAGGCGGAGATGTTCCAGTACGCCATCAATCTGCGTTCGATGACTTCCGGACGCGGGACCTACGAAATGAACTTTTCGCACTATGATCCCGTTCCCGATGAGATCACGAAGAAGATCGTCTCCGAGCGCCAGGGACTGCTGACCGAGGAAGAAGAATAAGTCTTGTTTCAACATGAGCCTGCCTTTCGAAGATCGGCGATCCCGAAAGGCAGGCTTTGAAAAAAGTCGTCGGACGGACGCGGCGGGGAGGTGAACGAGACATGAAAAAAATTTTCTTGTTCGGCAATTGGAAAATGAATCAGAGTCTTCACGCCACAAAGAATTTCGCCGCTGAGAGCGCCGCTGTTCTTTCGGAACAGCCGGGCTTGAAAGCCGAAACGGAGATTTGCATTTTTCCTCCGTTTGTCCTGATCCCCGAAGCGGTGAAAGATTTCACGAATTGCGGCGTCGAAGTGGGCGCGCAAAACGCCAGCGACCACGGCGAAGGCGCTTACACCGGCGAGGTCGCGCCTTCGATGTTGAAAGAAGCCGGCTGCCGGTATGTGCTCGTCGGGCACAGCGAACGCCGTCATATCTACGGCGAGTCCTCGGAGCTGGTCAACAAAAAGGCGCTGAATTGCCTGGCGTCCGCTTTGATCCCGGTGCTGTGCGTCGGCGAAACGCTCGAACAGCGCGACGCCGGGCGAACGGCCGCCGTCATTTCCGATCAGCTTCAAAAAGGCGTGAAAGATTTTCCCGCCGGCGCGGCGTATATCGTCGCTTACGAACCGGTCTGGGCCATCGGCACCGGCCGGGCGGCCGGCGCCGAGGACGCCGAGAAAGTCTGCCGCCTCATCAAGGATTCGGTTCGCGTTCCGGTTCTGTACGGCGGCTCGGTCAAACCGTCGAACGCGGCGGAAATCTTCAGCCAGCCGTCGATCGACGGCGGCCTGATCGGCGGCGCTTCCTTGAAAGCGCGCGATTTTTTCGCGATCCTGAAGAATTTCCGCGCCGCGGAGCGGTAGGCCGTACTTCAGTCGAAAATCGGCACAAGATTTTCATTAGGCAACATAAGATACATTATAGGACACGATGAAAAATGATTGGAACAAAATCTCAAGGAGGCATAGAAACATGTTGGAAGAAAAAACGAAGATCGCTGAATACGTCAAAAGTTTGGGTGTAAAGAAGATTGTTCTGATCGTTCTCGGTATCGTTTTGGTCCTGAATATTTTGGCTACGGTGACGAACAGCCGTTTCGACTCTCTGAAGGCCGAGCTGGATCAGATCAAGACCTCCGCCGCCGGACAACTGCCGAACGACGAGATCGCCCAGGTCAAAAAAGACCTCGCTTCGATGCAAAAATCCGTCGACGAACTGAAAGCCTTCACTCAAAATCTCGCCCGCGCCGAATACGACGCCTTCAAAGCCCAGCTCGAGCAGATGAACAGGCATCTCGACGAAATGGGCGCAATGATCGGCAAAAAATAAGTTATTTGGCTCGAAGACGAATCCCCGGAAAAGAGACGTTTCTCTTCTGGGGATTCACTTTATTGCGCAAGCGAAAGGAGTTTTCGGCAATGAAGCCGCTTGTTACCGTCATCGAACCGGAAGGACCGCAAGAATGGTTCGCCGCTTTGAACGAGATTGCCGAGGTCAAGTTTTTCAGCCCCCGCGGCCCCGTACGAGCCGCGGAAATCGACGGTATCCTCGCCGGTTCCGCGGCGGTCGTGATTACCTCCGCGACGGCGGTATCCAACGATCAGCTGCTTGCGGCGACCGGACTCAAACTCATCGCCAAGTGCGGCGGGCCGCCTTCCAATATCGACGTCGAGTATGCCGCCCGCTGCGGCGTCGCCGTCTCATGCGTCCCCGGAGCCAACACGACGACGATCGCCGAATATACCGTCATGCTGATCATCGCCGCGCTGCGGCGTTTCGACTTGCAGCTGCCGGTCGTCCGCCGGGGCGGCTGGCGCAGTTCCGATTCTCTGCTGGGACATGACCTGCGCGATGCGACGGTCGGGATCGTCGGACTGGGAGCCATCGGCCGTGAAGTCCTCGATCGGCTCGTCCCCTTCGGATGCCGTCTGCTCGTCTACTCCCCTCATGCCCGGGGCCGCCGCCCGGACGACGGCCGGTTCTCTTTCGTCGAGACTTTGGAAGAGATGCTGCCTCAGTGCGACGCCGTGACGCTTCACTGCCGGGTGAACGAAACGACGCGGGGATTTTTCGACGAGCGTCTCTTCAAAATGATGAAGGCCGGTTCCGCCTTCGTCAACACGGCCCGCGGCGCGCTTGTCGACGAACGGGCGCTTGCGCGGGCGCTCGAAAACGGCCCTCTGTCCGCGGCGGCCGTCGACGTCTTCCAGATCGAACCGCCGCAGTCCCAAAATCCGCTTCTTCGCTGCGGCGGCGCCCTGCTCACGCCCCACTCCGCCGGCTGGACTGTCGAAGCTCTGCGGCGCGAGTGCGGCGGGGCCGTCGATTCCGTCTTGGCGTTCTTCGCCGACAAAACGATTCCCGGGCTGCTGAACGAAGACTATATTCGACACTTCCGCTAAAAACTCATCGACGCATCGGCTTTCAGGAAGTCTGATGCGTCGATTTTTTGTATTGTCCTATAATGATTTTATAGACGGGGCGGCGAAACGCGCGATGATTTGCCGCTCCAACGATTCTTTGTCCAAAATCCATTTCGGCGCGATCAGCCGCGCCGGCCTCACGCCCGCCGTCAACCTTTGCAGGACGATCCCGTCGGGCAATTCCCGAAGGGCTTTGACGAGACGCTCGACGTATTTTTCCCGGCTCAACGGCGCGAAGCGCCCCGCCGCATACAGCGTTTCAAGCGGCGTCCCGCGCAGCACGTACAGCGGATGGAATTTGAGCGCGTGCGCTCCCCTTTCCGCAAGCCACAGAGCCGAGCGCGCCAGTTGGTCTTCCCGTTCCCCGGGGATGCCCGCGATCAGGTGCGCGCAGACGCGCAGGCGCGTTTTGCTCAGCCGGGCCAGAGCTTGCTCCACGGCGTCCAGTCCATGTCCGCGGCGCAGCCACCGCAATCCCTGCGGGTCCGTGGTCTGTATGCCGAGCTCCAGCCAGATCTGGCAGTTTTCCGCCAGCTCCTGCAGATAATTGAGGACCGGCTCGGGGAGCAGGTCGGGGCGCGTGCTCACGGAAATGGCGCGCACGTTCGCTCCCAAAGCGGCCGCGGCGTCGCGAGCTTCGTTGAGCGCCGACGCGAACCGTTCCAGCGGCAGATTGGTCGCCGAATAGCTCTGAAAGTACAGGATGATGGAACGAGTGCCGTAATGTTTCCAGGCTCCGGCGATTCCCTTCCTGACCTGTTCCCGCAAGGATATGCCCTGAATGAAGGCGCCGCTGCCGCCTCCCCTTTCGTCGCAGAAAATGCAGCCGCCGCCGCGCAGTCCCTGGCGATGCGGGCAGCCGGCGCCGATATCCAGAGAAACTTTCTGGACGCGTTCGCCGAATTGACGCCGCAGGACGGCGGACCATCGTAACAGCTGTTTCATGAATTTTGCGCTCCCCTGTGGCTGGGCGGAAATTTCGACTTGCGGATCTCTCCGCCGCGATCGCATGGATTTATTTTCGAATTTTCCTGAAGTTAACGCTTCGATTGTCATAATCTGTACGTTAGTCAATGATGTGAGACCGAATAAGCAAAAAAATGGAAGCTCAGAAGTTGGCATTAGTTGTAAGTCGTT
>PPYE01073957.1_pt1 | contig 12191 bp, 12 predicted proteins | sample 1559881 | NCBI WGS metagenome assembly PPYE01 (sample SAMN08240022, study PRJNA423297) | Human gut metagenome, whole genome shotgun sequencing project.
GTTACTAATAACCGGGCAGCCAACGCCATGAGCACAGCTATTTGTACAGGCAGAAATTCTGCTGTGATCCATAGAGTGCCTGCCATGATACCTCCTGTCAGCCATCCAACAAAGGGCCAGTAGTCCACTACTCGTTTAAAGTAAACAGGTGGTACGTCAGCTATTTTCCAAAACGGAAGGCGTGTGAAAAAAATGAGGGAGGCAAGCAGTTTCATGGTTAAAAATATTTAGTGATGGAGGCATGGGCGAAATTGTCCATCTCATTCATCATGTTTACAGAGGAAACAACGATGGGATAAGCGCATATCGCTCCTGTTCCTTCTCCCAAGCGCAGACCTAAATTTAATAAAGGGCGTACTTTCATGGCGTCCAATACTAGTTTATGACCGGTTTCATCTCCCTGATGTCCGAATATGGCATACGACAAAACTTCCGGATGAAGTTTTGAGGCGGCCAGTATGCAGTTGGTCATGATGAAGCCGTCTACCAGAATAATCATTCTTAATTCTGCCGCCCGGAGCATGCCGCCTATTGCCATAACCATTTCATATCCTCCGAACCAGGCGATGATATCTTTTGCAGAACCGTCACCGGCATAATGGTCAACCGATTGTTTCAATACATTGTATTTATGGCGGATGCCTTCTGAATCCAGTCCGCTTCCCGCACCTACACATTGCTCTAATGAAATACCTGTCAGCAAATGCATCCAGACAGAGGAAGGGGAGGTGTTGCCAATACCCATTTCGCCAAAACTGACCACATTGCAGCCGTCAGCATAAATCATATCCGTTATCTTTGCTCCACGTTCCAGGCATAATTCCATTTCTTCCATACTCATTGCAGGACCTTTTAGAAAACTGTGCGTGCCACGTCCTACGCTACAGTTGATAATGCCTTTCTCGTAAGGAAGATCGTAATCGACTCCTGAGTCTACTAATACAAGCTTAAAACCATGTTGGCGGCATAAAAAATTAACTCCGGCACCTCCATGTAAAAAATTACTTAGTTGTTGCCAAGTGATTTCTTTGGGAGACTTGCTTACCCCTTCTTCTACTATACCATGATCGGCTGCAAAAAGTACGTTGTGCGGATGGCTTAATGTAGGGGAGAGGGTTTGTTGGATTAATCCGATTTGCAATGCAAGGTCTTCCAGAACGCCCAATGAACCTTTGGGCTTTGTCAAATTGTTGATTTTGTCTATCAATGCCTCCCGAAGACCTTCATCGGGATACTCAATATGAAAGTTTTTCATTGTATTTATTATTTTATAGGAACAGGAATTCCCGATACCATCAAATATACTTGGTCTGCTTTTGAAGCTATATATTGATTCATCCAGCCCTGTAAATCTGTAAAGCGGCGTTGGATGGCGTTTTCGGATACTGCTCCGGAACCTATTTCATTGGTTACGAAAATAAAAGTGGCATCTTGCCGGATAAAATTATCAAACTCCTGTTTGACAGCCTGCAATGCAGCCTCTACATCCGCATCCAAATCAAAGAAAAAGTTGGTACACCATAAGGTGACACAGTCAATCAATACTACATTATCCTTTACTTGATGGCGGCTCAGTTCTTTTTCTTCTTCTATATTCGTCCATTCAGGTCCGCGCCTTTCTTGATGTTTGATAACGCGTTGGCGGAATTCTTCATCCCAAATACGGGAAGTAGCTATATAAACGGGAGTGGGTGATAAGCTTAATGCCAATTTCTCCGCGTATGAACTTTTTCCCGAACGTTGGCCTCCTGTGATTAAGATAATACGTCTCATTGTCCTACTTCTCGGTGGCACGCAGAATCAACGTAGTCGCACCTAATGTGATGATAGCGCCTTCCTCGATCCGTATCCGGTCCTTGTTCCCCAAAATCTCGTTCATCAGAAATGTTCCTGTAATGCTGTCATTATCACGCAGGGTATAAATGACTTCCCCTTGTTTGTTGCGTTTCACATTAATGATACAGTGCCTTCTGTCCATGCTCGGATCTGATGTCTCGATGGGAATGTCCACTTCAGTGCCTTTGCTTCTGCGTCCTATCAGGTTGTCACCTTCCATCAGGGGTAATACTTGTTTGTATCCGAATACATTTTCTACTACCACGATACTTCCAAAATCCTCTTTATTGGCTTGTTCGTCCAATATTTCTTCTTTACGGGTTGCTTTCAGTTTGGATTTTCCGATACGGATACTGAATTGTTTTTTACAATGGTCGCATACAAAGACCAACGACTGGCCTTCTGTATATTTGGTTTCATCAAAAGTTATATAGTTGTCACATTTGGGACACAAAACTCTTTTCATAAAAAATAATCTTGTTTATTTGGAACTCAATATCCATGCATTCTTGAATGCATCATTTTGTTTCAGTTCATTTAATTTTTTATAAGCAGCGGCTTTATCTGCAAAGTTGCACAAAGACAGGCGATAACGTCCGTTACCTTCTATGATTGTTACATCCTTGTATCCTTTTTGCTTGTACTCATTAAGTACTTGCTGTGCGTCATTGGCTGTCGGTAAACTGGATACGATGATATAATACTTATTTTTTTTACTGCTCGAAGGTGTTGCTGTTTCTTTCTTCTCAAGGGCAGGTTTACTTACAGTAACAGGCTTGGCAACTGGCTGTTCTGTGCTGTTCAATTTTGCTGCAACAGTATTCTTGGGCACTGCTTCTTGTGCTTTTCCTACCTTTTCTACTTTTACAGTTACAGGTTTCAACGTGTTTTGATTATTTTTGATATTCGTCTTCTTGGGTTGCTGCGGTCTGGAAGGAACGGTTACCAAGGTCGTTGCCAAAGATTGGGAACGAATGGCGTCAAACAGACCATCCGTACCTAAAGAAGCATAATTACCTTTGTCCACATATGTGTTCTCTACCGGAACAGACAAGAAGAAAAATAAGACTACAGCTATAGCCACAGCTACTGCATTTCCTATCCACTGACGTTTGAAACGTACAGTTCTCTTCCTTTTTTCTTGTCGGGGAAGTAATTCTCTGGTTGCTGCAGATGTTGTTGAAGTAAGATATTCTAATCTGTTGATGGAAAACGAACTAAGCCCGTATAGGGTAGGTGATAATGCACCGTCCTCATTGGGATGGAACTCGTATGTGCTATGAATATTATAATGTAAGACCCCTATGCCATGCATTTCTGCACATCCATTTTGGTATAGTTGTTCTTTCAATCCGGCTACCTCTTCTTCTATCATGCGTGTGGCATCAGGAAAATCGGTGTGATGGGCTTGCATATACGATTGAACTAATAAACCATCGTTTATAGTCAATTGGGGATTGAAACCAATAGTACGTACAGGGGGAAGATAAAGATTTTCTTCCTTGATATACCGTGCCGGTTGATAGTGCGCTATAAAACCGCCAAAGTCTGGAATAATCACACAGTCATTTTCCAGTAACAGAATTTCTATATGTCTAGCCAATTCAATCATATCGCAAAATTAGCATTTTTATTCCGTTTCAGCGCAACTTTTATGGAAGAAAATAACAACTCACTCATAATTTATTGTAATTTTGCAGCGAAAAAGTTAGACTAACGAATTAAATAAAATGAATATAGCGATTGTAGGAACCGGGTATGTAGGACTTGTTACCGGAACATGTTTTGCCGAAACTGGCGTAGACGTAACTTGTGTAGATGTAAATGCGGATAAGATTGCTAATCTGCAACAGGGTATTATTCCTATTTATGAACCGGGATTGGAAGATATGGTCTTGCGTAATGTAAAGGCTGGACGTCTTCATTTCACCACCTCTTTAGAGAGTTGTCTGGACAATGTGGATATTGTGTTCAGTGCTGTGGGCACTCCTCCCGATGAAGACGGAAGTGCCGATTTGCGTTATGTGCTTGAAGTTGCCAAGACGATTGGTGCTAATATGAAGAAATACACCTTGGTCGTGACCAAGAGTACGGTGCCCGTGGGTACGGCCCGGAAAGTAAAAGCGGCTATCCGGGAGGAATTGGAGAAAAGAGGGGAGTCGATAGATTTCGATGTGGCTTCTAATCCGGAATTCTTGAAAGAAGGTAATGCTATCGATGACTTTATGAGTCCGGACCGTGTGGTAGTGGGAGTAGAGTCGGAAAGGGCTAAAAAACTGATGACCAAGCTTTATAAACCTTTCATGCTGGTTAACTTCCGCGTTATCTTCATGGATATTCCTTCTGCCGAGATGACCAAGTATGCGGCAAACTCCATGTTGGCCACCCGTATCAGCTTTATGAACGATATTGCCAATTTGTGCGAACTGGTGGGAGCTGATGTAAATATGGTACGTGACGGAATAGGTTCCGACAGTCGTATCGGGCGTAAGTTCTTGTATCCGGGATGCGGTTATGGTGGATCTTGTTTCCCGAAAGATGTGAAGGCGTTGATTAAGACTGCCGAGCAGAATGGTTATTCCATGCAGGTGTTGAAAGCGGTGGAAGATGTGAACGAGAATCAGAAAGGCATTTTGTTCGAGAAACTGGTAAAAGTATTCAATGGAGATTTGAAAGGCAAAACAGTGGCTTTGTGGGGACTTGCATTCAAACCCGGTACGGACGATATGCGTGAGGCTCCGGCTTTGGTACTTATTGAGAAATTGAAACAGTCGGGTTGCAATGTCCGCGCATACGATCCTGCTGCTATGGATGAGTCCCGCCGCCGGATAGGAGAGTCGGTTTATTATGCGCACGATATGTATGATGCGGCTCTTGATGCGGATGCGTTGATTCTGGTAACCGAGTGGAAAGAGTTCCGTCTTCCTACCTGGGGAGTAATCAAGAAGGCGATGAAGCAGCCTGTAGTGCTTGACGGACGAAATATTTATGATGGTGACGAACTACAGGAAATGGGGTTTGTTTATCATTGCATCGGTCGATAAATAAAAAAATAGAGAGAATAACCATGTACAAACGTTTTTCGATAATAATGTTGGCTGTTGCGCTGTCTTCTTGTGGAACTCCGCAACAAAAAGCATCCGCTCTGGAAGAAAACAAGGAGGCAAAATCTTTGTTGGAAGGTATATGGTTGGACGATAATACGGAAACGGCATTACTGAGGGTGAAAGGCGATACCCTGTTTTATGCAGATGCCGCTACGGCTCCCGTTGCTTTTAAAATTATAGGCGATTCGTTGATTACGTATGGTGCACGGACTAATGGTTATAAGATTGAGAAGCAGGGGGAGCATATTTTTTGGTTTCATTCGGCTGTGGGAGATGTGATACGCCTGCATAAGTCTGATACGGAGAATGATTCTCTGGCATTTATCCATACTCGGGAAATCCCTGTTTATAACGAAGTTATTAAGAAAGATTCGGTGGTGACATACGATAATGTCCGTTATCGCGGATATGTGTACATTAACCCGTCAAAGATTAAAGTAATGCGTCCGGGAGTTTCGGAGGAAGGACTTGGGGTGGATAATGTATATTATGACAATATCATACACATTTGCGTGTATGAAGGCAGGAAGAGTCTTTATGCCAAAGATATCACCAAGCAGATGTTCAAGGGGGTGGTTCCGGATGATTTCTTGCAATGGGCTATATTGTCGGATATGGATTTTATGGGGGTCGATTCGAAAGGGTATCATTATCAGGCCACGGTGTGCATACCTGACGGCGCGTCTTGTTATATGGTCAATATCACTGCCGGCAAGGATGGAGGACTTGCATTCGAGTTGGTAAGGTAGTCGTGGCTATGTCATTTTTTTTATTTCGCGATTACTATTTGGTCGCTATCATGCTCTATAGAGAATACCCTGAAAAATCCTTCAAAAGCTTCAGCCTGCTCGCAAATGCCCTGCCCATCGGTATTCCGGCTGAAGGATTGGGCTTGGGAATCCTTCAGCCGGAGATTGGAATCCTTCAGCCGGAGATTGGAATCCTTCAGCCGGAGATTGGAATCCTTCAGCCGGGGAAAAATAAGGCGTTTCGGCATGTAGATGCCGTTATGGAAAAAACAACAGGTCAAATTTTAAAAAGCTCTTGTTCTTTCAATGAAAACGTCCTGTTCTTTTTTTTAAAGACCTTGTTCTTTTCTGAAAAGAACAGGACGTTTGAGAGGTTAGTAACGTACATGCCGGAAGGTTAGTAACGTGTCACCCCATACGTTACTAATGTGTGGGGTGTAAGGTTAGTAATGTTACAGGTGAAAGATTATATATCCTACAAGCAATACATATAATGGATGTTTGTGATTGCCTCGCATCTATTTTGCAGATGAGCCATGAAGTGACCCTCTCCATAAAATAAAATTGGAGGAAAACAAGTCCGTCTTCCTCCAATGGTTTTTAGATATCATCTCTTCCGTCTATTCTTTTGGGGTGTTTCTTCTATTATTGGCATTGGGCTTGCCCGTACCGTTCTTTTTCCCCTTATAATTGCCTTGTCTTCTGGAGCCGCCACCTTTGTGATTGCTACGACCGGCGCCACTTCGCGGGTTGTATTCGGGCGCTTCTCCCAATTCCTCGGGAACCGGGATTTTATAGATGTTCCTACCCAGGAAATTTTCAATAGCTTTGAATTGGGTCTGCTCTTTCTCACTGACAAAAGTAATGGCGCAACCATCATGGTTGGCACGAGCTGTACGGCCGATGCGGTGTACATAATCCTCGCTGTCATGTGGAACATCGTAGTTGATTACCAAACGAATATCGTCAATGTCTATTCCTCGCGAAACAATATCGGTAGCAATCAGAATATTGATTCTGCCACTTTTAAATTCACGCATAATCTGTTCCCGTTGGGACTGCTCCAAGTCTGAGTGCATTTCACCTACGTTCAGTTTCATCCGCTTGAATGCTTGTGTCACCTCCTTTACTTTCAATTTGGAAGAGGCAAAGATAATGACACGTTCGGGTGTTTGATCCTGGAAAAGGGATTGAATAATTCCCAATTTCTGGCGTTCATAACAGATATAAGCCGTTTGGATAATCTTTTCCGCAGGTTTTGAAACCGCTAATTTTATTTCTACCGGATTGTTTAAGATCGTTTTTGCCAATTGTTGTATTTTAGCCGGCATAGTGGCCGAGAACATGATGGTCTGACGTTCTTTCGGCAGATATTTCACTATTTGCATAATGTCATCCGAGAATCCCATATCCAGCATACGGTCCGCTTCATCAAGAATAAAGAAAGAAACTTTAGACAAGTCTACGTAACCTAGGCTGAGATGACTTATCAGACGTCCCGGAGTAGCAATGACTACATCGGCCCCCAAAGTTAAACCTTTCTTTTCTTGCTCGAAGCGCACACCATCGTTTCCTCCGTAAACAGCCACGCTGGATGCCGGTAGAAAATAAGAGAAACCTTCCATTTGCTGGTCTATCTGTTGCGCTAATTCGCGTGTGGGTGACATGATCACACAATTGATGGCATCTTCCGGATATCCGCCTTTGCTTAATTGATTAAGAACGGGCAAAAGGTATGCGGCAGTCTTGCCGGTTCCGGTCTGTGCCACTCCGATCAAATCTTTTCCTTCAAGAATGACCGGTATGGTATGTTCTTGTACAGGAGTGCATTCTTCAAATCTCATGGCATCTAATGCCTGAAGCACCCCTTCTTCTAAATTTAGTTCTGAAAATTTCATATATATAGTTACTTCTTTCTTTAGAGTTTGCCGCGTTCTTCCAGGTAAGAGTCCTTGAAGCCCAGGAAATAGAGGACGCCGTCCAATCCGATCGTATTAATGGACTGTTGTGCGTTAGCCACTACTTTGGGTTTTGCATGGAATGCTATACCCAGACCGGCTTCGGACAACATGGGCAAGTCATTCGCTCCGTCTCCTACAGCAATAGTTTGTGCTATGTCCACACGTTCTACTTGAGCGATCAGTTTCAGCAGTTCGGCTTTACGTTTTCCGTCAACTACATCTCCCAGATATCTTCCGGTTAATTTGCCATTTACTATTTCCAGTTCATTGGCATATACGTAATCTATGCCGAATTTATCTTTCAGATAATTGCCGAAATAGGTGAATCCACCGGATAGGATGGCTATTTTGTAACCATATCTTTTCAACACGAACATCAGACGTTCCACACCTTCGGTGATGGGAAGGTTTTCTGCGATTTCTTTCATTACGCTTTCATCCAGTCCTTTCAGCAAAGCCACCCGTTCTGTGAAGCTTTCTATGAAATCAATTTCTCCACGCATGGCGCGTTCTGTGATTTCTCGTACTTGGTCACCCACACCGGCGCGTTCGGCTAATTCATCTATACACTCTGTCTGTATCAATGTGGAATCCATATCAAAACAAATCAAGCGTCGCATACGCCGGTACATATTGTCCAGCTGGAAAGAAAAGTCCATTTCCAGGTCACTGCTCAGTTTCATTAACGCCTGTTGCATCTCTTCCCTTTGGCGGGGGGTGCCACGGACGGAGAATTCGATACAAGCCCGTACATTCGCTTTCCGTTCATCCAATGGAATACGCCCTGTAAGACGTTTGATAGCATCAATATTCAAACCTTGTTCCGCTAATATTCCTGTGACTGCCGCGATTTGTTTGGCTGTCAGCTTGCGTCCCAGTAAAGTCAGGATGTACCGGTTCTTGCCTTGCATGTTTACCCATTCCTCATATTCTTCCACAGTAACGGGATAGAAACGGATATTGATGCCTAATGCGGAAGCTTTAAATAGCAACTCTTTCATGATATTCCCTGAATCTTTTTCCTGGCTTTTGAATAAAATGCCTAATGACAGGGTGCTATGAATATCGGCCTGGCCAATATCCAAAATGGTAACATCATATTTTGACAAAATTTCCGTAATGGAAGCGGTTAATCCCGGCCGGTCAAGACCGGTAATTCTGATTAAAATAAGTTCAGTATTATTATTCATACTTTGTGGTTGCTATTTACAGATTGCAAAAGTACGTAAATAAATCCTTATCAGCTATATTTTCTGCATTCTTTTTTCTCGATGAAAAGGACGATTTTATGCTATATAACATATTTTTTGAGAAAAAATCTTGGAGTTAATTTCAAAACTCCTTACCTTTGCCGCAGATTTCCAATTTAAATGGTATTGATTATCAGTACTAAAGATAATGTTCCGGGTGGAAATCACTGTTTAAGGGCAGTCTCGGATAGTATTAACTAAGATCGAATTACATGATTAAAAATGTAAAGTGGATTTTTGTTGTATTAATTATTAGTTCCTTGATTTCATTCTCTTTTGTAGGGAAAAACACGCCGACAGAAGGCTTGACCATAGGAGACAAGGCTCCTACATTTACTATCTGTGGCGAAAAGCAGTTGATTGACTTGAAGGATTTAAGAGGTAAATATGTACTGCTAAGTTTTTGGGCCAGCTATGATGCTTTGTCAAGGATGCAGAATGCTACTTTGAATCATGCCGTCGCGCAGGCCGACAATGTAGAAATGGTTTCCGTTTCATTTGATGAATACAAGTCGATATTTAACGAGACCATTAAAAAAGACCAGATTTCAACTTCTAATTGTTTTGTGGAATTGGCTGGTGTTTCATCGGATCTATATCAGACTTATCGCTTGAAAAGAGGCTTTAAGAACTTTTTGTTAGATGAAAATGGTGTTATCGTTGCCAAGGATGTCACCGTATCCGAACTCTCTTCTTATTTGAATTGAGAGAACATTTCCGAAAGGAAGAAAAATACAACAAAAATAATTACCGTGGATTCTCAATGGAATCTGCGGTTTTTTTTGCTATATGGTATTTTATTGACTTACATCATTTACCATTCACAATCAAATGCCTACCTTTACAGCGGATAAATAAAAAGATTATGAAACAGATTAAGAATATTGTGTTTGATTTCGGCGGGGTTGTCATTGGCCTTGATCGTGAACAGGCTGTAAAGGCATTTGAGCGGATAGGAGTGAGGGAAGCGGACAGTTTATTAGGGAAATACCACCAGCAGGGGATTTTTCAGGAAGTAGAAAATGGAAACATAGATGCTGAGACTTTTCGCTGTGAGTTGAGTAAAATCTGCGGGAAAGAATTGACTTATCAAGACGTGGAAAATGGGTGGAAAGGATTTGTTACGGACGTGCCGCAATATAAATTGGATTACCTGAATGAGCTTCGTAAGAAGTACAAGGTATATATATTGAGCAACACCAATCCTTATGTGATGGGATGGGCGAGGAGCAATGCATTTACTTCTGCGGGAAAGCCATTGGACGCTTATGTTGACAAGATTTATACTTCCTACGAAGCCGGTTCCACCAAGCCGGATCCTGGCATCTTTAACTATATGATCAAAGATAGTAAACTGAATCCGGCTGAAACAATATTTGTAGATGACGGTGCGGCCAATATTGTTATTGGTAAAGAACTGGGCTTTATTACGATGCAACCGGAGAACGGCGAGGATTGGCGTCAAAAACTAGAAAAGCTCCTATGATTATTTAGGAGCTTTTCTGTATAAATAGATAGCAATAAATGTGTAAAGTATATTAGGAATCCATACCGCTATAATAGGAGGGGTGTTTCCGTTGACAGCAAAGGTTGCTGACACTGTTTGGAACAAAATGTATGAAAAACTAAGTGCTAACCCTACTCCTAAATGCAGTCCCATTCCTCCTTTCATTTTTCTGGATGATAAGGAAACACCAATGGTTGTCAAGATAAAAGCTCTCACGTATCATATAGTTCTTGATTGTCCATTTGTGTACAGATGCTGTATCATAAGTGACACTTCGGGCAGTAAGGTGGGCAACCAGTTTCTTGTCATCAAACTTGTCTAAAGAGAAACGGTATCCCGTTTTATTATAATTTTCATAACGTTCTATGTAGGCAATGACCCCGCTGTCTACTTCCAGTTGCACATTCCGCACATATTCCTGTTTCTTTTTTTTCTTATAACGGTCCTCAAAATCCAAACGGGTTACATTTCCCTTAGGTATGACGTATGCTCCCAGTCCGAAAGTAACAACGGAAATGATTGCGGCCGAAATCATATAGGGCCGCATCATTCGTTTAAAACTCATTCCGGTGGAGAACATGGCAATGATTTCCGAGTTTTCTGCCAGCTTGGAAGTAAAGAAGATAACAGCGATAAAGACAAACAAGGGGCTGAACAGATTGGAGAAGTAGGGGATGAAGTTCATGTAATAATCAAATACAATCGCTTTCAGCGGAGCTTTGTTATTGATGAACCTGTCTATATTTTCGTTCACATCAAATACTACTGCAATGGAGATAATCAATGCAATAGCGAAAAAGTAGGTTCCCAGAAACTTCTTAATGATATATATGTCCAGTCTTTTCACCCATTTATCCAGTTTCAGCCAACTGATATTCGGCTTCCACCATTTTTTATCCTTTGGGGATGAATCTGTGTTTGTCTTGAACCAATTCTTCATTTCTAGTAATTTATAATCTTGTAGATAAGCGTTTTACCATCATTGGTTTCCACGTAGAGAAATCTCCTGCAATGATGTGTTTACGGGCCTCGCCTGCTAGCCACAGATAGAATGCCAGGTTGTGGATAGAAGCGATTTGCATGGCCAGCAGTTCTTGTGCGTGGAACAGATGGCGCAAGTAAGCACGGCTGTACATGGTATCTACATACGATGCTCCTTCGGCCTCGATAGGAGAATAATCATCCTCCCATTTCTTGTTGCGCATGTTCATTATGCCGTTTTTAGTGAACAACATTCCATTGCGTCCGTTCCGGGTCGGCATTACACAATCAAACATATCTACACCGCGTTCTATACCCTCCAGTATATTTACCGGTGTACCGACTCCCATCAGATAGCGGGGCTTGTCTTTGGGTAAGATTTCATTGACAACCTCTATCATTTCGTACATTTTCTCGGTTGGCTCACCTACGGCCAGACCACCGATGGCATTTCCGTCAGCTCCCTTGGAGGCAATATATTCCGCTGATTGTTTGCGTAAGTCGGGATAGACACAGCCTTGTACTATGGGAAATAATGACTGTTGATAACCATATTTGGGATCGGTTTCGTTGAAATGCTTTATGCAACGGTCCAGCCAACGATGGGTAAGCTGCATTGATTTTTTTGCGTATTCATAATCTGCGGTTCCCGGAGTACATTCGTCAAAAGCCATCATGATATCTGCACCGATAGTCCGTTCTATGTCCATCACCCGTTCAGGAGTGAACAGGTGTTTCGAACCGTCTATATGTGAGCGAAATTCCACACCTTCTTCTCTCATTTTGCGGATACCTGATAA
>PPYE01716428.1_pt1 | contig 12190 bp, 9 predicted proteins | sample 1559881 | NCBI WGS metagenome assembly PPYE01 (sample SAMN08240022, study PRJNA423297) | Human gut metagenome, whole genome shotgun sequencing project.
TAACTTCGATCATTTCAGCTTCCTGACGACGAAGAGAAATTTCATAACCTAAAACTTTATATTTTATGGGATCTTTTAGCGGAGCATTCAACAGCACTTCAACCGTTTTACCTTTAATGAAGCCCATCTCCACAATACGTTTACGAAAACCACCGTGCCCCAATACCTTTACAATAACACCTTTTTCTCCTGTTTTTAATTCGGACAAACGCATAACTCTCAAAATTTTTGGCAAAGATAATTCATAACTTTGGAGCATGCAAATTATTTAGAATGTTTTTAAATAACAGTTTTTTTCATCCTCTAAAAGATTCAGAAAAAATAAAAAAACTTATTGATAAACTCGTATCTTTGCAGGTATGATACAACAACGCGTTACAAAATATATAGAAAAGGAACATTTATTCTCACCGGATGATAAAATCCTGGTCGCATTGAGTGGTGGTGCCGACTCGGTGGCATTACTATATATTCTGCATACAGCAGGCTATCATTGCGAAGCCGCACATTGTAATTTCCACCTGCGAGGCAAAGAGTCAGACCGGGACGAGTTATTTGTCCGCCAACTTTGCGAAAGAATGAAAATCCATTTACATACCATTGATTTCAACACGACCCAATATGCAACGGAAAAACATATTTCGATTGAAATGGCCGCACGGGAACTCCGCTACCAATGGTTCGAGAAAATTAGAAAAGAATGTCAGGCAGATGTTGTCGCTGTGGCCCATCACCAGGATGATAGCATAGAAACTATACTACTTAACCTGATTCGGGGAACAGGAATTACCGGTCTGTTAGGAATCCGCCCCCGTAATGGAACCATCGTACGCCCTCTGCTTTGTATCAACCGGGAAGAGATAATTCGTTACCTGCAAAACATCGGACAAGATTATGTGACAGACAGCACCAATCTGGAAGACGAATATACCCGTAATAAAATCCGACTCAACCTCCTTCCCCTCATGCAGGAAATTAATCCGTCAGTCAAAAACACTCTGATAGATACGAGTAATTATCTGAATGATGTAGCCACTATATATAATAAATGTATAGAGGAAACTAAAAAGAAAATCATTACAGCAGAAGGTATCCGAATCAGTGATTTAGTAAAGGAACCGGCACCCGAAGCCATCTTATTCGAAGTCCTGCATCCTCTAGGATTCAATTCCGCACAAATCAAAGATATCACCCATTCGCTTCATAGCCAACCGGGCAAGCAATTCTGTAGCAAAGAATGGAGAGTGATAAAAGACAGAGAATTCCTATTAATAGAAACAGCTGAATCTGAAAATGAGACTCTTCCTCCTTTTCAAATTATCAAAGAAGAAAAAGAATACACCCCGGATTTTGTCATTCCACGTGTAAAGGAAATTGCCTGTTTTGATGCCGACAAACTGAATGGAGAAATTCATTACCGGAAATGGCAGCCGGGAGACACTTTTATTCCTTTTGGAATGAAAGGAAAGAAAAAAATAAGCGATTATCTGACCGACCGCAAATTTTCTATCAGCCAAAAAGAACGCCAATGGGTACTCTGCTGTGGAGAACACATCGCATGGCTGATAGGCGAACGAACAGACAACCGCTTTCGTATTGATGAAACGACTAAGCGCGTCGTGATTTACAAAATAGTCTGAGGCAACTTCTGTTTCTTGAAACAATCTGATAACAAAGCTGCAAAAGGAGTTTCATACACCCTTGCTTTCCTAACGCAAGCTTTTACACAAGCGCAACATTTGATACATTTAGCCTCATCCGTATGTAGCTCATCCCCTTTCGTTATAGCCCCTGCCGGACAACGGACCACACATAACCCGCAATGGGTACACAAATCCTCATCTTCCACCCAAGGAACGCGGGGAAGCGGTGTACCACTTTTACGTAACTTGATGACTTTCCTCAAAAAACGGAACAAAGGAAAGAATGGTTGACTCGGACGTTTGATAGTACGTACATCCACCGGATAAAGGGTATCCATACTATCAGCTGTCTGTATTTTTTCCATGATTTTCTTCCCAAACTCCGCAGCAAAGGCTAAATCCGATTCATCAGGACGTCCCACTGCAATCGGGTATTTGTCGGTACTATATGAATGTTCTCCAATAAAAGTTGCCCCGGCAATTACTTTAAATCCATGAGGAATAGCAAAAGCATCCAATTCCATTAAAGCTTTTTCATAAGCGCGATTTCCGTAAACCACTACCAAAACGGTAGGAGTATCCACTCCACGGATATACTGTAAACGTTCCATTGCCAAAGGAGCGACATGTCCTCCATACACAGGCACTACAATAATAGCCAAAGAAGATGTAGGAATCACAATTTCATCCGCAATCTGCTGCGTCACATTAATAGGAAAAATATTTTTTATGCCCGTCCCGTGAACAATCGCCTCCGCAACTTGTTTAGATGTGTGTGTAGGCGAAAAATAAATTAAATGAGCTTCATTTACTGTCATACTATTTTCTTTTATGTAGCAAAGATACACTTTTACGTGGAAAAAAATGTTTGATTGTTCATGAAACCAAAAAAAATTATTATCTTTGCCCCGTTGAAACATTCTACGATTCAACATATACATCCCTAATTCAGAATAAAAAACAAAACGTATGCTCGCATATCTGTAGCCATGAGCTGTAGTAATGCTGTCCATAATTCAGCAAAAAAAGAAATATTAATAACTTACCATACTATATGTATAACATTATCCAATTAAACGACAAAAATCTGTCGGAACTTCAAGTTATTGCCAAAGAGTTAGGCATAAAAAAAGCAGACTCATACAAAAAAGAAGACCTTGTTTATAAAATACTCGATGAACAGGCCATTGTAGGAGCTACAAAGAAAGTTGCCGCAGATAAGCTAAAAGAAGAACGCAAAAATGAAGAACAAAAGAAAAAGCGTTCACGGGTAGCTCCTACCAAAAAAGAAGACAAAGTGGTTTCCGCAACAAAGAGTGAAGATCTTATCCAGCGTTGACGACGATGATTTTATTCCAATCGAAGATCTGCCTTCTGAAAAAATAGAGCTTCCTACCGAATTATTCGGAAAATTCGAAGCTACTAAAACAGAATCAGCACAGACAGCACCGGAACAGCCATCTCATCCTCAACAGCAACAACAATCTCAACAGCAGCAGTCCCAGCAGCAACGTCCGCGTATTGTTCGCTCACGCGACAATAACAACGGTAATAACAATGCTAACAACAATGGAAATAATGGCAATAACGCCAATAATAATTTCCAGCGTAACAACAATAACCAGAATCAGGTTCAGAACCCAAATCAAAATCAGAATCAGAACCAGAACCAACAACGCTTACCGATGCCACGTGCCGCTCAGCAGAACAATGCGGGTGAAAATCTTCCGGTACAACAGCAGCAGGAACGTAAGGTTATTGAACGCGAAAAGCCTTATGAATTCGACGATATTCTCAACGGAGTAGGTGTTCTGGAAATGATCAACGGACGTGATGCAGCTTTCGTTCGCGACCGTGTTCCTTTCGAACATCTGACACCTCTCTTCCCGGATGAAAAGTTTAAACTTTGCAAAGGCGGTTATTCAGACTCTATGTCTGCCCGTGTCGTCGATCTTTTCGCTCCTATCGGTAAAGGCCAGCGTGCATTGATCGTTGCCCAGCCAAAGACAGGTAAGACCATCTTAATGAAAGATATCGCAAACGCTATCGCAGCCAACCACCCGGAAGTTTACATGATTATGCTGCTGATTGACGAACGCCCGGAAGAAGTAACAGACATGGCGCGCAGCGTTAATGCAGAAGTAATTGCTTCTACTTTCGACGAACCGGCAGAACGCCACGTAAAAATTGCAGGTATCGTATTGGAAAAGGCAAAACGTCTGGTAGAATGTGGTCACGACGTAGTTATCTTCCTTGATTCTATCACCCGTCTGGCTCGTGCATACAATACAGTATCTCCTGCATCCGGCAAAGTCCTTTCCGGTGGTGTGGACGCAAATGCACTTCATAAACCTAAACGCTTCTTCGGTGCTGCCCGTAATATTGAAAACGGTGGTTCACTGACCATTATTGCTACCGCATTGATTGATACCGGTTCTAAAATGGACGAAGTTATCTTCGAAGAATTCAAAGGTACAGGTAATATGGAGTTACAGCTCGACCGTAACCTGTCCAACAAACGTATCTTCCCGGCGGTCAACATTACCGCATCCAGCACTCGTCGCGACGACCTGTTGCTTGATAAAACAACCCTTGACCGCATGTGGATATTACGCAAATATCTTGCCGACATGAATCCGATCGAAGCAATGGACTTTGTTAAAGACCGTCTGGAAAAAACCAGAGACAACGACGAATTCCTGATGAGCATGAACAGCTAATCAACAGCAAACTTATAAATGAACGGTGAACAAACTGCGCCATAACAAGTGCAGTTTATTCACCGTTTTCTTTTTCGGTAACCCATTTTATGACTTATCACCTGCCGTTTATCACTTATCATTCAACTCCCATCACCGATAGTTACCCCTAACCGCTTGCCACACCTTTCATTTTTGTACAAAATACTTTCATTTGCGTCCAAAACTACTACCTCGCCCTTTTTTACGTTTCCTTTTTTCCTACTTTTGCTTCCAAATCAAATATTACTTAATTCTAACCAGTAATGAAAACTATTTATCCATTCATGGGATTAGCCCTGTGCAGCGTGACAGCGCAGGCCCAAGAAAAGCCCAATTTCCTGATTATCCAGTGCGACCATCTGACACAACGCGTTGTGGGAGCTTACGGACAAACACAAGGCTGCACCCTCCCTATTGACGAAGTCGCTTCACGAGGAGTTATCTTCTCCAATGCTTATGTAGGCTGCCCTCTCAGCCAACCCTCACGCGCTGCTTTATGGAGTGGCATGATGCCTCATCAAACCAATGTACGTTCCAACTCCAGCGAACCTATCAACCCACGTATTCCCGAAAATGTACCGACATTAGGAAGTCTTTTTTCTGAAAACGGTTACGAAGCCGTACACTTCGGAAAAACGCATGACATGGGTTCACTTAGAGGATTCAAGCATAAAGAACCAGTAGCCAAGCCATTCACTGATCCGGAATTCCCGGTCAATAACGACAGCTTCCTGGATGTAGGAACATGCGAAGACGCTGTTGCTTATCTAAGTAATCCGCCGGAAGAACCATTCATCTGTATCGCAGATTTTCAGAACCCTCACAATATCTGTGGATTTGTAGGAGCGAACGAAGGAGTACATACCGACCGCACCATTAGCGGAACCCTTCCGGAACTACCAGCCAATTTCAATGTAGAAGACTGGAGCAATATCCCTAAACCTGTACAATACATCTGCTGCAGTCATCGCCGCATGACCCAGGCCTCTCATTGGAATGAAGAGAATTACCGTCATTACATTGCTGCTTTCCAACACTATACCAAGATGGTTTCCAAGCAAGTAGACAGCGTATTGAAAGCACTTTACTCCACTCCTGCCGGAAAAAACACAATCGTTATTATCATGGCTGACCATGGTGATGGGATGGCTTCACACCGCATGGTGACCAAACACATCAGCTTCTACGATGAAATGACCAACGTACCGTTTATCTTTGCAGGTCCCGGCATCAAACAACAGAAAAAGCCCATAGACCAAGTATTGACACAGCCTACACTGGATCTTCTGCCTACCCTTTGTGATTTGGCAGGAATTCCTGTTCCGGCCGAAAAACCGGGAATCAGCCTTGCACCTATATTAAAAGGAGAGAAACAGAAAAAAACTCACCCTTATGTCGTTTCCGAATGGCATAGCGAATATGAATATGTCGTTACTCCCGGACGTATGGTACGCGGACCGAGATACAAGTACACTCACTATCTGGAAGGTAACGGAGAAGAGCTATATGATATGAAAAAGGATCCGGGAGAACGCAAGAATCTCGCCAAAGACCCTAAATACAGTAAAGTCCTCGCCGAACACCGTGCCATGCTTGATGATTACATCGCCCGCACCAAAGACGATTACCGGAGTTTGAAAGTAGATGCCGATCCACGATGCAGAAACCATACTCCCGGCTACCCCAACCACGAGGGCCCTGGGGTACGAGAGATACTCAAAAGAAAATAAATTATAAAAAAGAGTGAAGATTTCTTTGTAATCTTCACTCTTTTTAGTTCTTTTGCAGATAAACTTACAAGCAAGCAATTCTTATATCAGGTGAAAAAACACAGACGTCATATAATTGCAATAGTCGTAACCGCATTAATATCGGTCACCTTATATGCTGCACGTACAAATTCAGATCGTCTTTCTTTATTACAACCTTTACTTGAATACAATCATCCATTTAGTCCGGACGCCCCTGTCGACAGCATCATTGCCTGGGAAAAACTTTTAGAACCGGAATTACAAAAGGAACAACAATACCCACTCCTATTCCAGATAAATCTGCTGACCGTTCAAGCTTTAATCACAGAAGGCAACATCAGTCTCGCCATCAACCAGGCCAATCAGATGTACCAGAAAGCCAGAGAAATGGACTATCCTTTGGGAACAGCACTCGCATTACACGCCATTGGAAATACCTATTTAAGTTCGTCAACACCACAAGTTGCCATCAAATCGTATAAGGAAGCATTAGAAATCATTCAGAAACTCCCTCATGCCAACCAATATATCAAAACGATCTTGTCCCAATTTATCCTGACGAAGCTCAACTATCACCAAATGACAGATATAGAAGACAATATCCGGGAACTCGAATCTGTTATCAACAAGGATACGAATCCCCAAGACGATTTCCACCTTGTTTATTGTCAGGCATTCTATCGCATCCAGATGCATCATCTTCCGGAAGCATTAAACTATATACGACAAACCGAACAAATCAGCCGGCAACACCAGTACCCATATTTTCATTTAATGATTAAATACCTGTATTCACGCTACTACACTGAATCCAAAGAATACACGCAGGCACTAACCACACTTGACGAATTACTTTCGCATACCAAAGCAGCCAACTCATACAGATCCCTGCAAGTACTGAAAGATCGTGCACACATACTTACACTAATGGGAAACAGCAAGGAAGCATGTGAAGCTTATGAAATATTCAATACGTACAAAGACTCTTTGGACGCAATGAATTATATTCGCCAAATCAATGAATTGCACACCCTCTACCAAATAGATAAAAATGAACTGGACAACTTAAACAGACAGAAGACAATCCTCTACTGGAGCTGGTTCACCATCCTATCCATAGTCATACTGATTGTATTTTTCATCCTTTTGGTTAGACGAGGAAATAAAAAACTGCGCCAATCACAGCAGGAACTGGAAAAAGTGAAAAAGCAAGAAGAAAATTCCATCCGGACAAAGAGCCTTTTCCTTTCCAACATGAGCCATGAAATTCGCACGCCGCTCAATGCGTTGTCCGGCTTCTCCTCCATCCTGACGGAAGAATCCATCGACAACGAGACCCGGAAACAGTGTAGCGATATTATTCAGCAAAATTCAGAACTGTTACTCAAGCTGATTAACGACGTAATCGACTTGTCCAGTCTCGAAGTAGGCAAGATGAAATTCAAATATGAGCGATGTGATGCAGTGGCAATATGCAGAAACGTTATCGACATGGTTGAGAAAATAAAACAAACGAATGCTAACGTCCGTTTTTCGACCTCTCTCCATTCATTAGAATTGACGACAGACAATGCAAGGTTACAACAATTATTAATCAACCTTCTCATCAATGCAACCAAATTTACTCCGCAAGGTTCCATCACCATGGAACTGGAAAAACAGACAGAAGACATAGCACTGTTTTCCGTGACCGACACCGGTTGCGGTATTTCTCCGGAGAATCAGAATAAAATATTCAACCGTTTTGAGAAACTGAATGAAAATGCTCAAGGGACAGGACTCGGTCTGTCTATCTGCCAACTCATTATCGAGCAGCTGGGCGGCAAAATATGGATTGACTCCAATTATGAGGAAGGAGCCCGTTTCCTGTTCACACACCCCATTTACCATGAGCAACAAGGAAAGGAGGAAGCCGAATGAAACAAGTCCTGCTCCTGATCCTTCTATTATGCTGCACCCTCACCGGAAAAGCCAGCACCGAGATTGTTTTGGAATCCGACAGCCTGATAAAGGTGTTGGAAACATTACCGTACGATACGACACGGCTGAATGTTCTCAATCAAATCATCAGAATAGAACAAAACAACCAGCAATGTATCCAATATTCGGATGCATTAATGAAAGAAGCATTGCAACTGGGAAATGACAAATATGCCGCTCTGGCTGCTTACTACCATATTTTATACTATTACAATCGTAATAATCAAGACAGTGTAGCCAAATGGCTCACCATAATGGAGCCTCATGCCCGGAAATCAGATTTATGGAATTACTTCTTTGATGCCAAACGTTTCCAGATAGACCTGTACACATTCAACGAACAATACGAACTTGCTATCAACGAATCTCAAAAGATGCAACAGCAAGCCTCCCAAATGAATAGTAACCGGGGTAGTATGGCTGCCTATCAATGCTTGAGTAATGCATATATCGGCAGTCAGCGCTGGGATAAAGGAATAGAAGCACTGGAGGCTGCCTACCAGCTACTCACTCCGACAGAAAATCCGGTGGTCCGTATCTCGGTATTGTCACAGTTAGTATCCGTTGTCAAAGAAAAGAAGGATAATAAAAAACTACTCAAATATTTGCAGGAACTGGAAAACACTCTTCATAACCACATCAGTGCAAACCCATCCTTAAAAGCGGGATTTGCCGATGTATACCTGTTCAATGAACTGTTCTACAGCTATTATTACCTGAATACCCATCAGCCGCAACAAGCCTATGAACATCTCGTAAAATCTAAAGAATATCTGGACGAGAATACTTATTTCATGTATAAAGTACTCTATTTCGACACATTTGCCAAATATTACCGGGCAATTGGAGCCTACCAACAGGCATCGGATTATATCGACACGACACTGACGATGTTGAAGAAAGACTTCACAAGCGACTATGCCGAACAGCTACTCGAAAAGGCCAGAATATGGAAACAGGCAGGGCAAAGCGGAAAAGCCATCCCCCTGTATGAGCAGGCACTTGCCATCAAAGACTCGACAGCCACTGTACTCTCAAACAATCAGATGGCACAGATACAAAGCAAATACAATATCGAAAAAACAGAACTGGATCAAAAAAGGGAAAACAACCGGATCCAGCTCACCTATCTGATCTTTATATTTGTTATCCTGATTCTGCTTTTTATCTTTATGGCACGACTCTTTATGGTACGGAAGGCACTCAAATACGCGGAAAACGAAATCCGGAAAACAACAGAAAACGTGCGGAAGACCAATGAAATAAAAAATCGCTTCCTGTCCAACATGAGCTATAACATCCGTACCCCACTCAACAATGTGGTCGGTTTCTCACAACTCATAGCCAGCGAACCCAATATAGACAAGGAAATAAGGCAAGAATACTCAAACATCATCCACAAAAGTTCGGAGAAGTTAATGAGACTTGTCAATGACGTTCTCGACTTATCCCGTTTGGAAGCTCAGATGATGAAGTTCCAGTTGCAAGACTATGATGCCACTACCCTATGCAAGGAAGCATGCAGCATGGCGCAGATGAGGAACGAAGAAACAGGTATCCAGATTGAATTTTCCAGCGAAACGGACGCCCAAATTCATACCGATATAATGCGACTGACACAGGCCTTGATTAGCGTACTGGTGTACCCACAAGAACACCGGCAAGCACGAATCATCCGGTTCACATTAAGCCAGAATGAAGACATGCTTTGTTTCCGGATCACTAATTCACCTTTGGCAGACCATGCATTCGTATCACAGGAAACCATCATCCGGCATGATATCAACCTGTTGTTACTAAAACATTTCGGAGGAAACTATCTCGTCAACGATAAAACTCCCGAAGGTCCGGAAATTGTTTTCATCTACCCCATCGTTTCCGAATCGAAATAAAGCACTATCTTTGCAAAGTGTAAACTTAAACACTTAATTATGTACACCAACAAACAGATTTGGAGTGTCAGTTATCCGATACTACTAAGCTTGCTGGCACAAAATGTCATCAATGTCACCGACACAGCATTCCTCGGACACGTGAGTGAAGTAGCCCTTGGAGCATCAGCTATGGGCGGGTTATTCTATATATGCGTATTCACCATCGCATTCGGATTCAGTACCGGTTCGCAGATAGTCATCGCACGACGCAATGGCGAAGGACGCTATTCGGATGTCGGTCCCGTCATGATTCAAGGAATCATGTTCCTGTTCGTCATGGCCCTGCTGCTATTCGGATTCACCAAAGCATTCGGCGGAAACATCATGCGTTTGCTGGTTTCTTCAGAATCCATCTACGAAGGAACAATGGAGTTTCTGAACTGGCGTATTTACGGATTCTTTTTCTCTTTTATCAATGTCATGTTCCGGGCATTGTACATCGGCATTACACGCACTAAAGTGCTAACCATCAATGCTATTGTCATGGCATTAACTAATGTCGTACTGGACTATGCATTAATTTTCGGAAAGTTCGGTTTGCCGGAAATGGGTATCAAAGGGGCTGCTATTGCTTCCGTATTGGCAGAAGCCTCCTCCATTCTCTTTTTCGTCATCTATACGTATGCCACGGTCGATTTAAAGAAATACGGTATGAACCGCCTGCGCACATTCGACCCAGCATTGCTGATGCGGATTCTTAGTATCTCCTGCTTCACCATGCTGCAATATTTCCTGTCGATGGCTACCTGGTTCGTTTTCTTCGTAGCCGTAGAACGGTTGGGACAACGGGAACTGGCGATTGCCAATATCGTCCGGAGTATTTATGTCGTATTGCTGATTCCGGTCAACGCACTGGCTACGACTACCAACAGTCTTGTCAGCAATGCTATTGGTGCAGGAGGCATCCAGCACGTGATGCCGCTCATTAATAAAATTGCGCGTTTCTCCTTTTTCATCATGCTGGGGTTAGTAGCGGTATCGGCACTGTTTCCGCAATTCCTGCTCTCCATTTACACTAGTGAAGCTGCGCTCATTACGGAATCTGTCCCCTCGGTATATGTAATTTGTTGCGCCATGCTTATCGCATCCGTAGCCAACGTGGTGTTTAACGGTATCTCCGGAACAGGAAATACACAGGCAGCCCTGTTGCTCGAAACGATTACAATTATCATCTACGGATCATACATCATTTTCATCGGAATGTGGCTGAAAGCACCGATCGAAATTTGCTTTACGATTGAGATTGTGTATTATAGCTTGCTGTTGATAACAAGTTATATTTATCTCAAAAAAGCAAAATGGCAGAATAAAAAGATATAAATACAAGAGATTTTTGTACATTTGCAAGCTCAAATAAAGAGTAGACGGAAAAGTCCCTCTTTCGGCCAAGTAAATTGTAATTAGTAATTCGTAATTAAATAACTATGTTCGATAATTTAAGTGAAAGACTAGAACGGTCATTCAAGATTCTGAAAGGTGAAGGCAAAATCACCGAAATCAACGTGGCGGAGACGCTGAAAGACGTACGTAAAGCACTTCTCGACGACCACCTTCTCCGGTAAACTGGCACGGATGCTGAAAACCAAGAAGAACCGTAAGCCATTATTGGTGGCTTGTGACGTTTACCGTCCGGCAGCTATCGAACAGTTACGTGTATTGGCAGAACAGATTGAAGTACCGATGTACTGCGAACTGGACAGCAAGAATCCGGTAGAAATCGCACAACACGCCATTCAGGAAGCCAAAGCCAAAGGATACGACCTCGTTATCGTCGATACAGCCGGACGTCTGGCAGTAGACGAGCAGATGATGAACGAGATCGCCGCTATCAAAAAAGCAATCAACCCGGACGAAATTCTGTTCGTGGTAGACTCCATGACCGGTCAGGACGCTGTAAACACAGCTAAAGAATTCAATGAACGTCTGGACTTCAACGGTGTGGTACTGACCAAACTCGATGGTGATACCCGCGGTGGTGCGGCTCTTTCTATCCGTTCGGTAGTGAACAAACCGATTAAATTCGTAGGTACAGGTGAAAAGCTGGAAGCAATCGATCAGTTCCACCCTGCTCGTATGGCCGACCGTATTCTCGGTATGGGTGACATCGTTTCATTGGTAGAACGCGCACAGGAACAATACGA
>PPYE01030937.1_pt1 | contig 12189 bp, 10 predicted proteins | sample 1559881 | NCBI WGS metagenome assembly PPYE01 (sample SAMN08240022, study PRJNA423297) | Human gut metagenome, whole genome shotgun sequencing project.
ATACAAATGTATGTTATGAAAAAGAATATCTAAAATTGAATATTAGTTTTCGAATTTTTCAAGGGGGGGGGGTAAAAGCGATGTATGAAAAGAAAGCAACAGGATGGCTGAAGCACGCCGATTTTATCATAATTGATATTATGTGTTTGGAGCTGTCTTTTTTATTGGCATTTTATATACGCCAGGGAGGAGGAAATCCTTTTACTAGTATATATTATAGAAGCATGTTTTTCATTCTGGATTTTGCGCAGATATTTGTTACATTATTTTTTGACACGTTTCAGGGAGTGATTAAGCGAGGGTATTATCTGGAATTCACAGCAGTTCTTCGCCATGTGATTTTGATTACAGGTCTGTCTGCACTGTTTCTGGTTGTTACACAGAGCAGTGAGGAATATTCCCGTACGATTTTTATTTTGACAGCAGTGATTTATGCAGTTACAACTTACGCGGCGCGAAGCTGGTGGAAGCATGTACTTGCCAGAAGAAGAACAGAAGGTATCGGTAATCAATCGCTCCTTATTGTTTCCTCCAAATCATATCTGAATAAGGTTGTGGAGCAGCTTACATCCAATAATTATGCAGGGTATCACATTGCGGGTATTGCTGTTGTGGATGCTCAGTGGAAAGGAAGTACTATTCAGGGGATTCCTGTTGTGGCTGATGCTTCTGATATGGCAGAGTATTCCTGCAGAGAATGGATTGACGAGGTTTTTCTGTGTCTTCCATTGGAAGACGAAGAGACGGAAAAAATACAGGAACAGTTTCTTACAATGGGAATTACTGTCCACCTTGCAGTTGCAGGTGGTCATACGAAATCGAATAATAAGCAGTCTGTGGAGCAGATTGGAGGCTACACAGTGATTTCCAGCAGCCTGAATATGACCACAAAAAAACAGCTTCTTCTGAAACGTATGATAGATATCTGCGCTGGCCTGGCAGGCTGTCTGATGACAGTGCTTTTGACAGCGATTGTAGGACCAATGATTTATTTAAAATCACCGGGCCCCATCTTTTTTGCACAGGAGCGTATCGGCAAAAACGGTAAAAGGTTTAAGATGTACAAATTCCGCAGTATGTATATGGATGCGGAGGAACGCAAAAAAGAACTTATGAAACAGAATCGCGTCCAGGATGGTCTGATGTTCAAGATGGAAAATGACCCCAGGATCATTGGCAGCGAAAAAGGACCGGGCAAAGGAATCGGGAACTTTATCCGAAAGACTTCTATTGATGAGTTTCCACAGTTTTGGAATGTGCTGAAAGGTGAGATGAGTCTGGTGGGAACAAGACCGCCGACAATTGATGAGTGGGTGAAATATGACCTTCACCACAGAGCGCGCCTTGCAGTTAAGCCAGGGATTACCGGTATGTGGCAGGTAAGCGGACGAAGTGATATCACGGATTTTGAGGAGGTTGTCCGTCTGGATACCGGATACATAGAGAATTGGAGTATTGGTCTTGATATCAGGATATTGCTGCAGACAGTAAAAGCCGTATTTAAGGGCGAGGGATCTATGTAAAAATCGTTACATAAATTATGAAAATAAGATAGAGGTTTTATGGTAGATATACATGCGCACATTCTTCCAGGGCTGGATGATGGAGCCAGATGTATGGAGGAAGCACTGGAAATGGCATCAATTGCTGTGAATCAGGGAATCAGCCATATGGCGGCTACCAGTCATGGAAATTACTATCCTTACATGATAGAGGAATACTGGAGTGAGTTTCAGAAGCTGCAGGAAGCATTGGAGGAGGAAAAAATCCCTCTGAAACTTTATCCGGGAATGGAAATATTTGTGGATGAAGCCATATGGGAGGCCTTGGCGCAGAAGCAGCTTCTGACTTTGAATAACACAAATTATCTTCTGGTAGAATTTCCTTTTGAGGAAAATCCGGAGATAGTGATTTCCAGTCTGGCTCGTCTGAAACAGAGTGGGTATCGGTGCATTTTGGCGCATCCGGAAAGATATCTTTTTATGCAGAGAGATGAGGAGCTTGCCTGGTATCTGGCTGATCAGGGGTGTGCCCTGCAGATCAATGCGGGCAGTCTCCTGGGCAGCTTTGGCCGGAAAAGCGAACAGCTTGCGAAGCAAATGCTGGATTCGGGTATTATAAGCGTCATTGCTACGGATACACATGATACAGACATTCGTCCGCCTCATATGAAAGTGTTGGTAAAACAGCTTCAAAAAAATTATCCGGATTTATATGTACGACTGTGGATGTCAGAAAATCCAAGCCGTATTTTAAAAGGGCTTCCGGTAATACAGTAAATACAGATTAAAGGAGCAGCTAATGAAAAAAGCAAGAATCATACTGGCAATTTTATGCATGGCTACAGTCTTTGGAGGATATCAGTATTACGAAAAAAAGCAAACAGATATTGATACAGAAGGCCCGGTTTTAAAGGCATCTGAAGAAGAGATAAAAGTCAGTATCAAGGCTACAGAAGAAGAACTGAAAAAAGGAATCACAGCCCGGGATGAAAAGGACGGAGATGTGACAGACAGCATTGTTATTGAAAGTATTGAAAAATCAGCAAAAGGTGAAAATAATTCTTTCCTTATAACATATGTTGCTTTTGATAATTCCAGTAATATAGGAAGGCTTACCAGAAAGCTGACGTATTCTGATTACAGGAAGGCACATTTTTCTATTAGCTCGCCATTGCGTTTTCCGGAAAATCAGCAATTATCTTTGTTTGATTATATTGAGGCGGAAGACTGCATTGACGGTGATGTAACTCCGTTTATCACTCTGGAAGGAGATGAAAGTCTTCTTGGGGGAGAGCCTAAGGCTGGACTTTATGACTGTACGATTAATGTAACAAACAGCATTGGAGATAAAACTTCCCTGCCTGTACAGGTGGAGATTTATGCGGACAGCTATGAAGAGAGGAGTCTCCGCCCGTCTATCGCACTTAAAGAAAATCTGATTTATCTGAAAAAGGGAGAGGCTTTTGATCCTAATGCATATCTGGATTATGTAAATGATGGGGGTGTCTGTAAGATTGACTATGGCCCAATGGTTTCTGTATTTGAAAATAATGAGTGGAAAGATGTCACAGAACAGATAGCAAACGGGTCAGAGCTTGGATGGGTAAATATCTCTCAGATTGGTATTAATTCTGATGTAGATACAAATACTCCTGGGACTTATAATGTAGTATATACTTATACAGCGCCGAAAACAGGCTATGACTGCACTGCCCATTTGATGGTAGTAATAGAGTAGGAGGGCATGATGAACGCAGCAAGAAACCGACAGAATACAGGATATATTTCTCTGGACATAGGCTATTTGGTCAGAAGAGTACTCAGGACATTATTTGTAACTCTCATGTGTGCAGTTATGGCAGGGATAGGAGCATATATCGTTATGGATACCTATATGCAGGATACTTATACTGCCAATATTCAGTTGACTGTTCTGCCCCGGGATAATAATGCGGGCAGATTATCACAATATAATATTGACAGTGCAATTACCAGAAATGTCAACGTGCTGAACAGCGATACTTTGCAGGAAAAGATAAAAAAATCTGAAGTTGCAAAGGGAGTCACAGGGACAGTGGCAGCGGTTCAGATTCCGGGCACAAGCCTGATTTCCCTAAGCGCCACAGCCTCTTCAGCAGAACAGGCATTTCGGCTTTTGAAGGCAGCAACAGAAAGTTATCCGGAACTGGCAGGATATTTCGAGTCTGGATATGTGGTGAAAAATCTGAGCAACTTTTCAGCTAATAATATTGTGAAAAATCAGGTTTCCCCTTTGAAGTATGCCTGTGTTGCAGCAGCGCTGGTTCTTATGGCAGGTGTGGGGCTTACAGTATTAATTGCAATGTTTTCTGATAAGATCTACAGTCGGGAGCAGGCAGCTGATCTTCTTGATATGGATATCCTCGGTGTTCTTCATCGTGTGAAAAAACGGAAAGGACAGAAGGGACTTTTGATTTCAGATCCTATGGCTGATCCGTCTTTTATAGAAGAGATGGACAGGCTGGCAACATATTTTCAACAAAAAATGGATCACAGGGGATTAAAGACTGCAATCATTTCCAGTATTCATGAGAATGAGGGAAAAACAACTCTGGCGGCGAATCTTGCTCTGAGTCTTGCGGTCAGAGGAAAAAAAGTAGCCCTTATTGATGGAGACCTTCGGAAGCCGGCTATGGCAAAGATCTTTGAGAAAGAAGTACAGGAGGGAAGTTCTGTATCTGATCTTTTGGAGGGTAAGGTTGGTCTGAAAGAGGTAATGAGACATTCCAGGAAATATAAAGGTCTGATTTATGTATGGCAGAAGCAGCCGGTTCCGGAAGCAGACCAGCTTTTGAGCAACGGTCGTCTTAAGTCGGTTCTTCATGTATTCCAAAAACATGTGGATTATGTGATTATTGATACACCTCCTATTGGAATTGTCCGTGACACAGAGATTCTTGCAGGAACTGCAGAAGCGGTGATTCTTTCTGTAAAGCAAAGTGGAGAAAAAGCCGCGGTGCTGAATGACGTGACAGACCTTTTGGAAGAGACTGGAACTACAGTGATCGGCGGGGTAATTAATATGGCGCAGGGAACTGGTAGCCGAAAGAAACACCGTTACGGAAAGTATTACTATGGCTACGGAAACAGAAGGAATGGAGACAAATAAATGTATACAGAAAATCAGAATAATATGGAGCAATATGAAGATGATGAAATTGTACTGGATCTGAGTGGTCTCTTGGAGGACTATATCCGTTGTCTGAAACGATGTTGGCTTCAGCTTCTTCTGGTGCTTTTGACTGTGACCGCTTTGACAGTTGCGTATTTTAACAGAAGCTATGAGCCTTTTTATGAAGCAAAGCTTACTTATGCAGTGGAAAGAACCGGGGATGCGGCAACAGATGCGTCCATTGCCAAACGTCTCAGTTCATCTGTTTCATCTGTTACAGCGCTTGAAGAATTCAGACAGGATCTGACAGAAAATATTCAGGAAAAAAGTCTGAATGATAATTATCAGTTTTCCTCTGTTAATACAGAAGGGTCTAATCTTTTTACTGTTTATTTAAAAACAAATAATTATAAAAATACAAATCTTCTTATAGAAAACTTTAAAGATGTGTATCCGAAATGGGCGTCTGAAATTACCGGAACGGTAGAACTTCAGATTGCGGATGAGTCTCTGGCCGGAAAGAACCCATCCAACCCCTATTCTCTTCCTAAATCAGCTGCAATGGGATTACTGGCAGGAGCTGCTCTTTGTTTTGTGATTGCTACTGTCTATGCTTTTACTACAAAGACAGTACGAAGAGAAAGCGATATGAAAAAACTGACAGTGAAAGGCTGTGTTGCCATGATTCCGGAAGCCCGGCAGAAAAAGAGGAGGAACGGTAAAAAAGCACAGCTTCTGATTACCAATAAACATGTAGATTGGGGATTTAAGCAGGCAGTTCTGGCCGCACAGAACAGGATTGAACGTCAGATGGAAAAAGAAAACAAGCATGTTCTTCTTGTGAGCAGTACGATTCCTGAGGAGGGAAAAAGTCTGATGGCGCTGAACATAGCTCTGGGATTTTCCATGCAGGATAAAAAAGTGCTTGTAGTTGACGGGGATTTTCGAAATCCTTCCATTGGCAAAATTCTGGGATTAGAAGAGAATCATCATGGACTGGCGGATTATTTTAAACAGAAATGTTTCCTGAATGATATTATACAGTCAAAAAATAATCTGGATGTGATCTGTGGCGGAAGTGTCCGTGACAAGGCTTCCTCTGTTTTGAAACAAAAAGAAATGGAGCATTTGATGGAGGCTCTGGTAAATGACTATGATTATATAGTGATAGATACCCCGCCTTCGGCGCTGTTCACAGATGCTACGCTTTTGTCAGAATATGCGGATTCTGTACTTTATGTGGTACGTCATGACAGAGCAATTACAAGAGAAATTAAGGATGGACTTGAGCCTTTTATCAGAAATGAGAAGCTTTTGGGCTATCTGATCAACCGTAAACCGGGCGGTTATTCCACATATGGGAGATATGGTAAATACAGCAGCTATAAGCAGTACGGAAAATATAAACGCTATATAGACCTGGATGAAAAAACCATGGACACCGAGGACTCACTGTAAGGAGGCGTGAAATGAAAAAAAGGATACTGGCAGCAGTTGTACTGCTTCTGGCAGCGGGCGTTTCTCTGTGGATTGCGCTGCAGTCTCTGGAGGGAGTAAACCAGAAGATGGAGATTTCATCCAATACTCAGATAACTATGGAGAAAAAGGCAACACCAACACCGGAGACTACGCCGACACCGAAACCGCAGCCGTCATCAACACCAACACCGGAGCCTTCAGATCCGGCGATTCCGGTTCTGACACTTGCCTCAGATACCCTGGAAATATCAGTGGGACAATCCTTTGACGTGGTTTCTCAGGTTGCCGATATCACAGATGACAAGGATGACAGGTCTTCTTTGTTCCGGAGAATTCGTGTAAAGGGTGTATTTGATATTAACATACCAGGGGAATACACACTGGAATATTATGTAACAGACGCAGATGGCCATGAGAGCCAGCACAAACAGCTGAAGTTGATTGTCAAAGCTTCATAACAGAAATAGAGGTAAGAATTGAAAATATTAAGTGATTTTGGCAAAGGACTGGATACGCTGTCCTCAGAAATTCAGGCTGTACCCTCATGGGTTTATCTTGCAGCAGTGATTCTGATTCTGAGCTGCCTGGTTTTTTATGGACTGGTGATTCCCAGACTTCACATACCTTCAGAGAAAAAGATTTTCTGGAGAAGAGCCTGTGTCTGGGGACTGACAGTCATTTATATGGTGTGTGTGTTGCTGATCACCATTCTGACCAGAGAAAGCTCAGAGCTGTACAGGATGAATCTTGCACCGCTGAATGGTTTTCGGGACTTTGATCATATTAACCGGGAGCTGATTCGGGACGGGGCAAATCTTTTGCTGTTTGTACCGCTGGGAATCGGATTTGCATGGCAGCATGGAAAAAAAAGAATTTTTCTGCATAGTCTGGGATTTTCCTTTGGATTCAGTCTGGCAGTAGAGCTGTTCCAGTTGGGAGGAAAATTTGGAATCTTTGATGTGGACGATCTGATCTTTAATACTCTGGGTGGGCTTCTGGGTGCAGTGCTTGTATGGATTTGGAGAAAAGCTTTCCGAAAGAAAAGGGCATATTTGATTGCTGTCAGAGTGGCGCTTGTTTTTCTGCTGGTCCTTGTAGTTGGTGCAGGAGGCGCTTTTGGCGCTTACCATTATCTGCGAACAAGCGGGGCCGAGAAGCTTCAGGGCAATGTCAGCACAGTGGCATTAAGCATGGAATCCCGTGAGGAGGGAACAATACCTGCCAATAGAGAGACGGATCTGATCTATCATAACGGAAAGGCCTACAGATTTAATGAAGAAATGATCACTCTGCTTTTTATGGGAATCGATCAGAGAAGCGAGGAAGTAGAACAGATTCTGGGGATTTCCGGGGAAAGCGGGCAGGCAGACACAATCTTTCTGGTGGCAATGAATCCGCTGAATGATAAGATCAAGGTGATTGCTGTTTCCAGAGACACCATGACGGAGATTCCAATTTTTGACGCCAGAGGTAATTATCTGGGAGAAGAAAAGAATCATCTTGGTCTTGCTTATGCTTTTGGCGATGGCAGAGAGAAAAGCTGTCAGTATATGGTGGATGCAGTATCTCGGCTGTTTTACGGAATCCCAATTAACGGATATGCTGCTTTTAATATGTCGGCCATTGCAACGATCAATGATGCTGTTGGAGGAGTTACAGTTACAGTTCCCGAGGATCTGAGTTCTGTAGATCCACTTCTCACAAAAGGAGCTACAGTTACTCTTAAGGGAAACAGCGCCTTTTACTTTGCCAAGTGGAGAAACACAGCCATTCATGACAGCAATACTCTTCGTATGAATCGTCAGAAGATTTATCTGGAAAACTTTTTTAAGCAGGCGGTAAAAGCTGTACAGAAGGATTATACACTCCCAGCCACTTTGTATCAGGAGCTCTCCCAGCAGATGGTAACGGATATCAGTCTTGACAAAGCAGTTTATCTTTCCACAGAGGCTTTAAATATGACCTTTGGAGGAGAGGACCTGATAGCACTGAAGGGAACTGCAGTACAGGGAAGTGTTTATGATGAATATAAGGTGGATGACGATGCTCTGTATGAATTGATTCTGGATGTATTTTATATTGAGCAAGAGGTGAAAAAATAGTGCCTATGAAAAAAATAATGATTGTAGTAAGTTTGGCAGTGATTTTGGGCACAGTCGGAACTATGGGATATCAGGGCTGGAAATTCTATGAACGTCAAAAACTGGAGGAGGAACGCCTGAAACGGATAGAGGAGCAGAAAGAGATACGTCAGACCGGTGATGAATCACGATTTTACGGAGAAGATGGAAAACTGCAGATACCAGTGGATTTTTCGGAGCTTCAAAAAGAAAACCAGGATATCTATGCCTGGCTGACAATTCCAGGGGTGGCGGATACACCGATTATTCAGGATTCTGAGGGGGAAGAGGATTTTGCCTTTACAGAGGAAATGAATAAAAAGGATTTCTCTGATCCTTTAACAGTTATTTATGGGGAGAATAAGGAGGACGGTTCTCTTTTTGGCAGTCTGTTCCAATACAGAGATAAGTTATTCATGGAAGAGCATCCGGTTATCTATATTTATACACCGGATCAGATTCTGATATATCATATTTTTGCAGCTTACCGGAATGATAACCGTCATCTTCTGAAGCGGTTTAATCAGGGGATATATGAAGGAAATATTCGTGCATTTATCAAGGATATTCTCAGTCAGAGGGCAATGGATGCTACAATAGAACAGGATGCGCCAATTGATACAAATGATTATTTTCTCACATTATCTACCCATGATCCGGCAGGAGAGGAATACCGTTATCTGGTACAGGCATATCTGGAAAAAAGCCTGTTCTGAAAAAACATTTTTATCATCAGGAAAATAATAAAATTATTTATTATTATATAACATTAAATGGAGGTAAGGAAATGAAATTTAAAAAAGCAGTAGCGGGAATGCTGGCAGTGACCAGTGCAGCAGCAATGAGCGTAAGTGTTATGGCAGCAGGAAGTGTTACAGATGCTGTTGACACAAATAATGTGACAGCTGAAACAACAACTCAGAATACAGAGTCTGAAAAAGAAACCGTTGGCGGTTTGGAAATGGAAGTAGAAACTGTTGGAGCAACACTTAGCAAAGACGTGGCAAATCTTTATGAGGAAGAAATTCAGAAGGTTGTAGATGCGCTGCAGGCGGCAGATGCTGATACAACAGTGAAAGATGCATTTCTGGCAATTTTTGGTGAAGAGGAAATGCCTGTGATTTCTTTCGTAAAAATGGATGGAACAGTTGCCGAGGATATTGATCTCAGTGAATATAAGTTTATTTCTCCTGTTATGGATCTGAAGCTGGAGAAAGAGCCTACAGAAGAAGAGCCAGTAGAGGTTACTTTTACAGCAAATAACATGACAGATAATATTCAGGTGGATGTACTTCATTACTGTGAGGAGCATAACTGGGAAGTTCTGGAAGGTGAGAAAGTAAGTGAAAACCAGGTAAAAGCTTCTTTCCATTCTGCATCCCCGATTGCTCTGATTTACAGAGAGCTTCCGGAAGAGGAAACAGAGGTTGCAACAGAAGAGGTTGCTCCGTAAATAATAGGAGGGAGATCCGGCGGCTTTGGGGCCGCCGGGGTTTATCCCATAGGAAATGGTTTTATTGCAGGAAATAAAGCAATTTCTTATGTGATAAAAATACAGATGAAGATATGGAGGAGAAAGAAAAGTTTTATGAAAAAGCATGTATTTATTATAGGAAGTAAAGGAATTCCGGCAGCGTATGGAGGATATGAAACCTTTGTGGACAAGCTGACTGAATACCGGCAGGACACAAATATTCAATATCATGTGTCCTGTGCAGTAGATGAGCTGAAAGAATCTTTTACATACAATCATGCGCACTGTTTTAATATCCGATGGAAAAAAATCGGGCCTGCAAGAGCAATTATTTATGACTGGGATGCGTTTCGTTACTGCCTGAAATATATAAAAAAGAATAAGATTCCAGATGCTGTTATTTATGTACTTGCATGTAGAATGGGACCTTTTTTCCACAGTTGCGTAAAAAAAGCCCATAAGCTTGGTGCAAAGGTTTATGTAAATCCGGATGGACATGAGTGGCTACGGGCAAAATGGAGTATGCCGGTGCGCAGATACTGGAAGGCATCTGAGAGAATGATGGTGAAGGATGCAGATATTCTGATTTGCGACAGCAAAAATATAGAAAAATATATTCAGGAAACTTATAAGGAATACCAGCCAAAAACGACCTTTATTGCATATGGAGCAGAAACATCAAAATCTGTACTGAAGGATGACGACAAGAAGCTTCTGGAATGGTATGAAGAAAAGGAATTAAAAGCAGGAGAATATTATCTGGTTGTAGGTCGTTTTGTGCCGGAAAACAATTATGAAACTATGATCAGGGAATTTATGCGGTCGAAGACAGAGAAGCGCTTTGCCCTGATCACCAATGTGACAGATAAATTTCTGAACGAACTGAAGCAAAAAACAGAGTTCGACAAGGATCCCCGAATTAAGTTTGTGGGAACAGTATATGACCAGGAACTCCTGAAGAAAATTCGAGAAAATGCTTATGGATATTTCCATGGACATGAAGTAGGTGGAACAAATCCAAGTCTTTTGGAGGCATTAGGAAGTACAGAACTGAATCTGCTTTTGGATGTAGGCTTTAACCGTGAGGTAGCAGAGGATGGCGCATTGTACTGGACGAAGGAAGAAGGAAATCTGGCGAAGCTGATTGAAGAGGCAGATGAGCTTGCGTCTGATGTGATTACCGCCCTTGGAGACAAGGCAAAAGAGCGGATCAGGGAGTGGTATAGCTGGGAGTATATCACGGCGGAGTATGAGAAAGTTTTTTTGTATGATACGGAGAAATAGAATGGTGGAGAAAAATAATAGATTTATATTTGACAAACAAATGACAACATCGATAAAGGGTGTTGCAATTTGCATTATGCTATTCCATCATTTTTTTGGATTTCCTAATTGGATAGAGGGGGGGATTGTTTTTTATGGAATTCCCTTTAGGGGAACAACAATAGAGTATTATTTAGCGGTATTTGGAAAAGTTTGTGTGGCAATGTACACAGTTCTTAGTGGCTATGGATTATTTATATCATATGAACATAAGGAAAAACTATGGGATTTCCCATATTTACTTAGGAAAACAATAGGCCTTTTGCTGAATTGGTGGCTGATTGTCTTAATTGTAGAAGTCCCTATTATCTTTATTCAAAATTTAGGGGGGGGGTAGATAGAATTATAGGGCACCTTACATTGACAAATTTGGAAGGAAATCCATTTGTGGGGTATTTAAAATTTTATTTATTAGCTTTGTGGACTTCTCCATTATGCTACATGATAGTAAAAAGATGGAAGTGGAATAATTTATTTTTATTTATACTTCCATTTGCTGGAATGACAGTACGTAAAATTATGTTCAAAGCCTGGGGAAGCACAGATATTATTGAGACATATGCTTTATATATTCCTTATTTTTTAACAGGGATGATGATATATAAAGCTGGTTTTTATGAAAAAAGTTTTAGAAGTGTAAAAAAGTTTAAATGGGGTAAGGGAATAGCATTTTTTTTAATTATTGGATGCGTTGTGATGCGTACATTGGCAGGAGCGCATGCACTATCTTTTGACAGTTGGTTTGCTTTGATATTAATTTTTGCAATTGCTCTGTGCTTTCAAGAATTTATTGGTATAAGGAGAGGTTTTGCGTGGTTAGGGCAATACAGTACAGGTCTTTGGTATAGTCATGCTATTTGGATTTTTGGTGGAATAGTTATGCAGAAGATTCTCTATGCACCTAGAATTCCGATATTAATTATAGTATGGGGGATTGCTTTGTGTATGCCAGGGGTCGTAATTGTAGAATGGCTTATGAAGAGGTGTAATGCATTGAGAAGCAAGAAAAAACTTGAGTAGCTATTAATCGCCGAAAGGTCGTTTATCATTCATTTAAATATTTTTTAATGTAAAATTTATATTTAAGTTGACAATTTAAGGGAGAGAAAAGAAAATGTTGAGAGCAGAGCAGAGCAGAGC
>PPYE01275940.1_pt1 | contig 12187 bp, 15 predicted proteins | sample 1559881 | NCBI WGS metagenome assembly PPYE01 (sample SAMN08240022, study PRJNA423297) | Human gut metagenome, whole genome shotgun sequencing project.
CCTCATGGGCAAGCTTTCGGCTTGCGCGGAGCTCGCCGACATCATTCTCGTCGATACGGGAGCGGGGCTTGGAAAGAATGTCATGGATTTCATTCTCGCTGCCGACGAGGTCGTGCTCGTCACGACGCCGGAGCCGACGGCGCTCACGGATGCTTATGCCGTCATGAAGGCGTACAGCATGTACACGGCGACGAAGAATTTGAAGCTCGTCGTGAATCGCGTCTACGACGAGGCGGAGAGCCGCGAGGTCGTCGCGAAGCTGCAGCAGACGGCGGACCGGTTCTTGGGCATGCCGCTCGAATGCCTCGGCTACATCTTTGAGGACAGTGCCGTCATGCGATCGGTGCGCCAGCAGAAGCCGTTTGTCGCAGTACAGCCCCATTCCGTCGCAGCGCGCTGCATTCAAGGCCTAGCAAACAGCGTGCTGTACGGAAGCCGCATGACCGTAAAACGCGGCTGGAAAGGATTTTTGAAGCAAATTTTTAGATTTTAATGTTAAACATGGAGGAACTTTTTCATGCCGGGCGAAATTATACAAGCGAAAGAAGTCCTGAAGGTTGGACAGCGCATCGAACTCTACACGGAGGACAGTGACACGCGCTATTCGAGCCGCATCGAGGATATCACGAACGATTCTCTCGTCCTCGCGATGCCCGTCGACAGCAAGCGCGTGCCGGTTATCCCGCGCAAGGGGGAGCGCATCTACACGCTCGCAGTCGGCAGGCAGTGCCGCTATCGCTTCTTCACCGTTTTCAAGGGGGCGGCGAGGCAGGATGGACGCATCCCGGTTTGGCATGTCACGAAGCCTGGTACGGTCGAACGCCATCAAAACCGTGAGTTCGTGCGCGTGCACATCAATCTTCCGATTCGTGTCCGCCTCGTCGATCTGCAGGGCAAGATCGGGGATCTGATCGCTACGCGGACGATCGATCTCAGCGGCAAGGGCATCTGCTTCGTCCTGTCCCATGAAGTGCTTGTCGGTTCGCAGGCGGGCATCGAGATCGATAATATTCCGAGACTCGGGACGCTTGAGGTCATGTGCAGGATCGCACGCGTTACCCGCATACCGCTCGATCTCGATGAGGACCTCTACATTTACCATGTCGGGGCGGAGTTCCAGCATCTCTCGCGCTCCGTCAGCAACAAGGTGGTCAATTATATCTTTGAAGTCCAGCGAGAAGATCTCGCGAAGGGGCTGGATGTATAAGGCTGTAACGTCTATTTAGGGGGAATATAAATGGAAAATCAGTACATGGAAATGTTCTTGGATGAATCACACGAACATTTGCAGTCCCTGAACGAAGGTCTCTTGAAGCTGGAGGAAAACAAGGACGATGTATCGGTCGTCAACGATATTTTCCGCAATGCGCACACGCTGAAGGGCATGTCCGCGACGATGGGCTACAACAAGATCGCAGAGCTTACGCACGAGATGGAGGACGTCCTCGATCTCATCCGCAAGGAACAGCTCAAGCTCGACGAGAATATCATCGATATCCTCTTCAAGTGCCTCGATTCCCTCGAGCAGATGGTCGACAACGTCGGCAACGGCGACCCAGAGGATCTCGTAGACGTTTCCGATCTCGTCAAGAAGCTCAGCGCGATCTCCAAAGGCGAGCCTGTGCCCGATGCGGCGCCCGCGGCAGCGGGCGCTGCTCCTGCAGCAGACGGAGCGGCGGCGAATGGCATCGAGCTTGAAGACGTCGACCGCGACGTCATTCGCCAGGCGAAGAAGAGCGGGCTTCAGGGCATCCATGTCAAGGTCACGCTGACGGAAGCGTGCGTGCTGAAGTCGGCTCGCTCCTATATGGTCATGAACACGCTCGACGAACTCGGCGATGTCATCAAGTCGGTCCCGCCGGCAGAAGACCTCGAGCAGGAGAAGTTCGAGAACAGCTTCGACGTGCTCGTCGTGACGGATGCGGAACCGAAGGCGATCAAGGACGCGATCCTGTCGATTTCGGAGATCGAAAAGGTCGAGTGCGAGGAAGTCGATCCCGATGCGCAGCCGGCGCCGGCTGCCGCAGCAGCGCCCGCTGCCGCGGCGCCTGCGGCAAAGCCCGCAGCTTCGCCTGCAGCCGCGGCAAAGCCTGCGGCTGCGGCGAAAAAGCCTGCAGCAAAGCCCGCGCAGAAGAAGACCCACCACCAGAGCCAGTCGGTTCGCGTCGACATCGAGAAACTCGATACGCTCATGAACCTCATGGGCGAGCTTGTCATCAACAAGGTCCGCCTCGAACAGATCGGACAGACGCACCGCCTCGCGGAGCTCACCGAGACGCTCGAGCAGATGGATCGCGTGACGACGGACCTGCAGAACATCGTCATGAAGGTTCGCATGGTCCCGGTAAGCGCGGTATTCAACCGGTTCCCGCGCATGGTACGCGACGTATCCAAGGAACTCAATAAGGAAATCAACCTCACGATCGAAGGCGAGGAGACCGAGCTTGACCGTACCGTTATCGACGAGATCGGCGATCCGCTGATGCACCTTTTGCGCAACTCCCTCGACCACGGCGTCGAACACCCGGACGACCGCGAGAAAAAAGGCAAGCCGCGCACGGGCGAGGTTGGGCTCATCGCGCGCCACGAAGGGAACAATGTCGTCATCATGGTCACGGATGACGGCGCGGGCATCAATGCCGACGTCATCCGCCGCAAGGCCGTTGAGAAGGGCATGATCACAGAGGACGAGGCAAACAAGCTCGACGATGCGGATGCCGTTCGCCTCATTTTCCTGCCGGGCTTCTCGACCGCCGAGCAGATCACCGATATTTCGGGACGCGGCGTCGGCATGGACGTCGTCCGCAGCAAGATCGAGTCGCTTTCTGGGCACGTGGACGTCGAGACGCAGGTCGACAAGGGATCGGTTTTCAAGATCAAGCTTCCGCTCACGCTCGCGATCATCCAGGCGATGCTCGTCAAGATCCAGGAAGAGATGTACGCGATTCCGCTCGGCTCGATCGACAGCACGATCAACATCCAGCCGACGGATATCAAGACGGTTCAGAACAAGGAGGTCATCGTCCTGCGCGGCGAGATCATCCCGATCATCCGCATGGAGGAAACGTTCCAGGTGCCGCACGTCAAGGACTCGGACGAGCTCTTCGTCGTCGTTGTCCACGCGGGCGAGGCAAAGGCCGGCATCGTTGTCGACAACCTCATCGGACAGCAGGAGATCGTCATCAAGACGCTCGGCAATCTCTTTGCCGGGCTCAAGATGTTCTCCGGCGCGACGGTTCTCGGCGATGGCCGCGTAGCGCTCATTCTCGACGTCGCTACGATGATGCAGTAAGAGGAGGAACGAACGATGGCAAATACAGATACGAAGCAGCAGATCATCGATGACATGCAGGTCGTAGCGTTCAAGCTGCGCGACGAGGAGTACGGCATCAGCATCCTGAACGTGCAGGAGATCCGCAATTTGACGGATATCACGCGCGTGCCGTTTTCCGCCGACTTCATCAAAGGCGTCATTAACCTTCGCGGATCGGTCCTCCCAGTCATTGATCTCAAGCAGCGGCTCGGTCTTGCGGAAACGCCGTACACGGACAGCACGCGCATCGTGACGGTCACGATCGACGACCTTCACGTCGGCATGCTCGTCGATGCGGTCACGGAGGTCCTGACGCTCGAGAATCGCCCGGTCGATACGAAGAAAGCGATCAACAGCAAAGAGGGTTCCCGCTTCCTCAGCGGCATCGGAAACATCGACGGCAGGCTCATCATCATGCTGAACCTCCCCGAAATCGTCGGGCTGCCGCAGGAATAAAACGACATAGGAAAAACCGGACGTGTTCAATCGGCACGTCCTGTTCGCGTAAATGAATGAGGAGTCAGAAGAACATGGCAGAAAAAAGTGAACTGGATTTTAGCCCAAACCAGCTCGACGCCCTGCGTGAAATAGGCAATGTGGGTGCAGGCAATTCGGCAACGGCCCTGTCGCAGGTAATCAATCGGCGCATTGACATGAATGTGCCGAAGGTTGACCTCGTGCCCATTACGGACGTGCCGGATCTCGTCGGCGGGCCAGATGCGATCGTCGTCGGCATTTTCCTGCGCGTCTACGGCAAGGCACCCGGCAACATCCTTTTCCTGCTCCCGCAGCACAGCGCCTTCTATCTCGTCGATACGTTGATGGGGCGCCCGTCCGGGACGACGCAGCAGCTTGATTTCATGGATGAGTCGGCGCTCATGGAGATTGGAAACATTCTCTCCGGAGCATACCTCAACGCGTTCTTTACCTTCACGGGACTGGCAATGCTCCCATCGATTCCCGCGCTTGCCATGGACATGGCAGGCGCTATCCTGAACGTCGTTCTCGTCCAGCTCGGGCAGATGGGGGATCAGGCTCTCGTCATCGAGACGGAGTTCCTCTCAGAGGACGACGGCATCAATGGGCATTTCTTCCTCGTGCCGGATCCGGGTTCTTTGGGAACGATTATGAATGCAGTAGGAGTGGACTAATATGGCAGAAATGATTCGAGTGGGCATGGCGGACTACAAAGTCGGCCGCGCGCCCGCAACCATCATCAGCTACGGTCTGGGCTCCTGCATCGGCATATCCATGTACGATCCCCAGACGAAGGTGGGCGGGCTTCTGCACATCATGCTTCCCGACAGCAAACAGGCGAAGCAGAGCGAGAATCCCGCGAAGTTTGCAGACACGGGCATCCCGCTGATGCTCGATGACGTGATGAAACTCGGTGCGGTTCGCAGCCGTATCGTCGCGAAGATCGCGGGCGGTGCGCAGATGTTTGCATTCGCGAACTCGACGGACATCATGCGCGTTGGCGCGCGCAACGCAGAAGCGTCCAAGAAGATGCTCAAGGAGCTCGGCATCCGCCTCATCGCGGAGGATACGGGCGCGAATTACGGCCGCACGGTCCAGATCAACCTCGAAAACGGCGTTTATACGGTCAAGACGATCAATAAGGGCGAGAAGGAAATCTAAGCACACGATTGAAACTTGTAGGTGAGGCAATTTGTTCAAATTCGGTATGTCCCTCGTCGCGGGAGCGATCGCTGCGCTCGTCATATTCATCGCGGGACTCGTCAGCGATGCGCGCATTGGAACGATCCTCCTGCGCTGCATCGGCGGATTCTTTGTCGCAGGCATCGTCGTATGGCTCGTTGCCATGGTCCTGGAGGCAAAGCAGATCGTCGGATTCGATTCCAATATTGAGATGCCGGAGCCTTCTAAGGGCGGCGAGTCGCCTGAGGACGGCGAGACGCCTAGGGCAGGGGCGAAAGGCGGGGAAGAAGAGGCCGGTTCTAGCGCAAAGGACGAATCGCCATCCAAGCCGGATGACGAGAAGCGGGAAGCAGAAGGCTTTAAGCCTCTTGCCGATGGGGTGCGCCGCATGGAGACACCGTCGGAATCCTAAGAAATTTCACCTGAAGGAGGAAGGAGGGACGTCCAGTGGGGCAGACGGAAGAGGATCGTGGCGACGTGGATGTCCAGTCCCTTTGGGTGGAATATCGCGCGAACCGGAGCATCGAAGTGCGCAATCTGCTTGCGGAATACTATTTGCCGCTTGTCCGGATCGTGACGGGCAGGCTCGCCATCAGCTTGCCGCAGCACGTCGACCGCGACGATCTCCTGTCGAGCGGCTTTTTTGGCCTGTTAGATGCGATCGACCGCTACGATATGGATCGAAAAAACAAGTTCGAGACCTATGCGGGCGTGCGCGTGCGCGGTGCGATCCTCGACTACCTGCGTTCGAAGGACTGGCTTCCCGTGGCGCTTCGGCAGAAGATTCGCCGCTATGAGCAGGCTGTCTCCGAAGTCGAGGGTACTTCGGGCAGGGCAGCGACGAATGAGGAGATCGCAGAAAAGATGGGCGTGTCGCTCGAAGAGCTTGCCAACATCGAGAAAAAGGCGAGCGCGTCGACGATTATCCCCCTTGACGATTACCTGCGTACCGACACGATTGTCGAGACGCAGGACGGCCCATCCGAGCGCCTTGAGAAGGAGGAGCTCAAGGAGACTTTGGCATCGGCGATCGAGCGCCTGCCGGAAAAGGAGCGGCGCGTCGTCGAGCTGTACTACTACGAAGAACTCACGCTAAAAGAAATCAGTATTTTGATGAGCCTATCCGAGGCGCGTATCTCGCAGCTGCACACGAAGGCGGTTTTCCGCATGCGTGGCTACCTCGCACGAATGAAGGCAAGTCTCGTTTGAAGGGAAGAACATGGCGGATAACGATAACACAAAGCGGAACGAGAAAGAGGTACAGAAGGCGGTCATCAAGGTCGATGTTTCGTCGGACAAGATGGAAGCTCGCGTGAGCTTCGATACGACGAACGGAACACATGCCTTGACGGAAGAAGAGATCCTCGAAGCGCTCAAGGAAAAAGACATCTCTTTCGGTCTTGACCATGAGGCAATCCGTGCCGCGACGAAGAGCCTCGTGCCGTTCATCGCGGCGCGCGGCGAACGGCCTGTGAAGGGGGAAGACGCCTACATCAAGCGAAAGTTCGATCTCGGCGTGCGCGGCAGGCCGAAGATCGATCAGTTTGACCGTGCCGATTTCAAGGATCTCAATCTCTTCACGCTCACGAAAGCGGGCGATGTGCTCGCCGAGCGCATCCCGCAGACGGACGGCACGCCGGGGCGCAATGTTTTTGGCGTGGAGGTCGCGCCGCGCAAGGGAAAGCCGTGCCCGCTCCCGCAGGGAAAGAACACGGAGACGGATGGGGAGAATACCGTCCGCGCCGCGATCAACGGACAGATCGTCGATATGGGGAAGAAGATCGAAGTCGACCCCTGCCTCGTCATCAAAGGAAGCGTCGGCGTCAGCACGGGCAATATCGATTTTGACGGCAGCGTCGAGATCGGCGGCGACGTGACGCGTGGATTCGCCGTGAAGGCGACGGGGGATATCTCGATCAAGGGATTCATCGACGCGGCAGAAGTCTCAGGGCGCAACGTATTCGTCGAGGGCGGCATCAGCGGCGGCGTCGGCGGAAGCGCGATGAAGAAGGGACTCGGCAAGGTCACGGCAAAAGAAGACGTGCGCGCGCTCTTCACGACGAATGGGACCGTCGAGGCGGGACGCGACATCTATATCCGCGACGCGATCCTTCATTCGGAGATATATGCAGGCGGCAGCCTGCTCTGCGTCGAGAAGCGCGGCATGATTATCGGCGGCACGGTAACGGCGAGCGTCCTCATCCGTGCGAACAGCACGGGCAATGCGGGCTCGGTGCGGACGACAGTCGCTGTTGGCGTCGATCCGCTGGCTGAACGGCTGCGGAGCGAGCTGCGGGCGGAACTGAAGGAAATGAAGAGGGAGCTCCAGCGTCTCGCGCAGGCGCTGAAGTCCCTAGACCATAGGCAGATCGCTTCGCTGCCGCCGGACCGCGCGGAACGGTTCCTCAAGATGACGCACGAGCAGTACGCGCTGGCAGGCGACATCAAGCGAAAGGAGAATATGCTAAGCGAGGCGGAGGATCGCATCAAGCGGGCGGGCGCGGGCCGCATCCTCGTTCTCGACCGCGTTTATGCGGGAACGTGTTTTTCCATTCGCTCGCTGCGCTATACGGCGGAGCGCCAGATGCCCGCGACGCTCGTCACGATCAAGGACAACGTGCTCGATGTATCCCCGTACGTCAAAGCTTAATTGGGAGGTGGTTCCTTATGGATGTAAGTCCGATGAGTTTGCAGATGATGGTGCCGCGCTCGGCAGAAGTAGCGCAGACGCAGAGCAATATGAACCAAGCCATCAACATGCAGCAGGATTTCCAAGCACTGGAACAGAAGGCAGATGACAAACGCAAGCAGAGCCAGGTGCGGGGCAAGGAAAACCCGGAAGACGGGCGCATCAAGGACGATCCCGACCGGCGCAAGAAGCAGGGTGGCTACGCTGGCGGCGGCAGGCACGGCCGCGCGAAAGACGATGCGCAGCCAGAACCCGCGATGCACCTTGCAACGGATCCCTCGCGCGGGCATCTCCTCGATATCAGCGGCTGATGCGGACGTGCCCGCGCAGCATGAACTAGGAAGACAGACGGCAGGTTTCGCCGATATGGAGTAACTATGGTGACAGAACTTTTGGCGGCGCTGATTTTCGTCGGCGCCGTTCTCGTATTCGTTGGACGCTTTTACGCGCACCGCAAGGCAAAGCCCGAACAGGAGCGAAAAGAGCGTGAAAACCTCGTGGTTTCGACGGAGCGGCTCAAGGAAGAGCTTTCGCGTTCCGCCGATGTTATCGTTGCCCGCATGGAAGGGCACGTCGAGCAGCTCGATGGCATGCTCCAAGAGGCGGACGCGAAGAATTCCGTCTTTGAGGCGCTCCTGCGCGAGTCGGAGGAGAACCGCAAGGCGCTCGAAGCGAGTTTGCAGGCGGCGCGCGAAACGGTACAGAAGCTTCGTGAGCAGCAGGAGGCATCGGCGGCACAGATCCGTTCCATGGAGCGTGTGGTGCAGGCTTTGCCGGCGCAGGGCGCGCCTTTTGTTCCGCCACCGCCGCCCATCCCGATGGACGCTGCGGCGACGTACGAGGGAGGCGTGCCCGCTGCGGAGCCTGCCCCAATCGTAACGGAGCGAGAGGATGCGGCCGAGTTCGCTGCGGTCCTCCAAAACTCCATCGAGCGCGATGCGGTCGGGGAAGAGATCCAAAAGACGCCGCTGGCATCGACGATTGGGCAGGTGCGCGAAGCGGAAAAAATCGTTTCCCCCCCGTCAGCACCGCCTTTAGACGCGAAGGAAGCGAAGGAAGCGAAGGGGACAGAAGCACTGCCTGCGCCGCGCGGGATCAAGCCGGCGCCGGTGGGCGCGGAAGCGCAGGCCCCGTCTCGCATGGAGGCGCCCGCACCGAAAGCAGCGGAGGGCCCGCATGAAGCGACGACGGCCGACAGGGCGCGCGCGCTTCTTTTGAGCGGGATTCCCGTCGAGGAAGTCTCGCGTCAGACGGGCATGGGGAAGGGTGCCGTCGAGCTTGTCAAAGAGATGAGCCGTCGTCAGCTCGCGCAGTAAAGGCAGAAGATTATCCATCCATTAAAGTGATTCTCTTTTCGTGCAACATAGTGTATAATGAACCATAGTGTATCAGAAACGAAAGAGAAAAGATAACTTGGGCTGCATGGAGGAGTATGCTTTGAGTACAGCAAAATACGAACGCGTCGTTCTGAAGCTCAGCGGGGAGTCGCTGGCGGGCGATCAAGGCTTCGGCATCAATCCTGCGGTTGTCGAGGACATCGCCTTGCGGGTTCGGAAAGTGCGTGATTACGGCATCGACGTCGCGATCGTCGTGGGCGGCGGCAATATTTGGCGCGGATTGTCTGGCTCGGCAAAGGGCATGGATCGTGCAGCAGCGGATTACATGGGCATGATGGCGACGGTCATGAATGCGCTCGCGTTGCAGGATGCGCTGGAGAAGCAGAGCGTCGACACGCGCGTGCAGACGGCGATCGAGATGCGCCAGGTGGCGGAGCCGTACATTCGCCGCAAGGCGATCCGCCATATGGAGAAGGGGCGCGTCGTCATCTTCGGCGCCGGCACGGGAAATCCGTACTTCTCGACGGATACGACGGCGGCACTCCGCGCAGCGGAGGTCGAGGCCGACGTGATCCTCATGGCGAAGAAGGGAACGGACGGCATCTACGACAGCGACCCGAACAAGAATCCGAATGCGAAGAAATTCGATACGCTGAGCTACATCGAGATCTTGAACCGCAGCCTGCAGGTCATGGATACGACGGCGACGAGCCTTTGCATGGACAACAAGATACCGCTCGTCGTGTTCAACATCGACGATCATGAGAACATCGTGCGCGCAGCCCTCGGCGAGGACATCGGCACGACAGTGGGAGGAGAAGCGTGATGGTAAAGGATATACTGGCGTCGAATGAGGAGCGCATGAAGAAGACAATCGAGGCGCTCAAGCACGAGTATGCCTCGCTGCGTGCCGGCCGTGCGACGCCTTCGCTCCTCGATAAGGTCATGGTCAACTACTACGGGGCGCCGACGCCGGTCAATCAGATCGCGAAGGTCACCGTTCCCGAGGCGCGCATGATACGCATCCAGCCGTGGGAGAAGACGATGCTTCACGAGATCGAAGTCGCGATCATGAAGTCGGAGCTCGGCCTCTCGCCGAACTCGGACGGCACGGCAATCCGCCTCGCGATCCCTGCACTCACACAGGAGCGTCGCCAGGAACTCGTCAAGACGGTCAGCAAGAAGGCGGAAGAGGCGAAGGTCGCCTTGCGCAACGTGCGCCGCGACGGAAACGAGGCGATCAAGAAGCTCGAAAAGGGCAAGGAGATCACCGAAGATGATGCAAAACAGGGACAGGAATCCATGCAGAAACTCGTCGACAAGTACGTCAGGATCATCGATGCGACGAAGCAGGCGAAGGAAAAAGAGGTCATGGAAGTCTGATGGCGCCGGATGTTGTTGGAATCCCGCTTTTTGAGGCGGAACGCCGCCTGAAAGAGGCCGGTGCGAACTATCACGTGGAAGTGACACGCCCTGTGCGTAGTTATTTCAAAATAGATGAAACGAGGCTTTACGTCATTCGTGAATGTGTACGCGATGCCGTAGTCTCACTCACCGTTGCCTGCAAGCAGGTGAGAAAGGACGTATCTTAGAGGAGGAAAGAAACACAATGGCTTACAAGATTGGAAGCGACTGCATCTCATGCGGCTCGTGCGCCGCTACGTGCCCCGTTGAGGCGATCAGCGAGGGCGCAGAGCACTACGAGATCGATCCCGAAAAGTGCGTTGAATGCGGTGCGTGCGCAGCGGGCTGCCCGGTTTCTGCAATCGAGGCTCCTTGATGTGATGAACGGCCCCTCCTTGGAATCTGCAGGAGGGGCTTATTTTGTATAGAATGGGTAAGGAATATGTGGAGACGGATTTTCAGCAGGGGGGATAAGGCCTTTGAGATCCCTGCGGCGGATTCCCCGCTCTTTGAAAGAATCGATTGGGAACGGCTGCCGCGCCACGTTGCGATCATCATGGACGGAAACGGACGCTGGGCGAAAGGGCAGGGACTCCTGCGCACGGCAGGCCATACGGCAGGCGTCAAGACGCTCAAGAATATCCTGAAGACGGCGATCGGGCTGAAGCTCGACGCGCTCACGGTCTACGCGTTCTCGACGGAGAATTGGAAGCGCCCCGCGACGGAGGTCGATTTTCTCATGGGGCTATTTTCGGAGTACCTCAAAAAGGAACTCATGGAAATGCATGAGGACAACGTGCGGATTCACTTCATCGGACGCATCGGCGAGCTGTCTCCGGGACTCATGCGCCAGATGCATGAGGCGGAGGAACTCATGCAGGGCAATACAGGCGTGAAATTCAATGTCGCCGTCAACTACGGCGGGCAGGATGAGCTTTTGCGCGCGGTGCGCAGCTTGGCGCGGGAGGCGGCAGATGGGAAGATCGCGCCGGAGGCGATCGATGCGGCATTGATCGAGTCACGTCTCGATACGGCAGGCAATCTGCCCGTCGACCTCGTCATTCGTACGAGCGGTGACGAGCGTCTCTCAAACTTCCTGCTTTGGCAGTCGGCGTACGCGGAGTTTTACTTCACCCCGATCAACTGGCCGGAGTTTACGCCGGAGGACTTCGTCACTGCGATGATCGATTTCGCAGGACGCGACCGTCGCTTCGGCGGGCTGACGAATCAATAGGAGGCTGCTTTGCTTACACGAATTATCACGGGCATCATCGGAATTGCGATTGCCGCATTCGTCGTTCAGGAGGGCGGCGCGTGCTTCGCGGGTTTTGCGCTCGTGCTCCCGCTCATCGCTTTTTTTGAGTTCGTCCAAGCTTTTGATGGACGCGGCGCGAATCTCACGCTCGTCACGGGAATCATCGGGCTCGTGCTCCTATGGGGCTGCGCATGGCTCGGCAACAGCGATGAGCTCGTTGCCGTCTCGACGGGCATCGCGCTCGTCATTCTCTTGGAGACCGTATTCCTCCATGGCAGAGTGCGCTTCCTCGACGCCTGCCTTTCGATTGCGGGCGTCTTTTATTTCGGACTCCCCTTTGCACACATCGTCATGCTGCGCTTTCTAAGCGAGGGACAGATGCTCGCGACGCCGCTCGGAGACTTCGAGTTTGGCTGCGCGATGGTTTGGATCCTGTTCATTGGGACGTGGGCGAGCGATACGTTTGCCTACTTTACAGGCTCGGCGATCGGCAGCCACAAGCTCGCGCCTTCGATCAGTCCGAATAAGAC
>PPYE01662442.1_pt1 | contig 12185 bp, 11 predicted proteins | sample 1559881 | NCBI WGS metagenome assembly PPYE01 (sample SAMN08240022, study PRJNA423297) | Human gut metagenome, whole genome shotgun sequencing project.
GTCAGGATGTTCCCGACAAACCAAGATAAAAACCTGCCGGATTCAGCGTAACAGTTCAGCCGTTAGGCTGAACTGTTACAATTATTTAAATTATTTTTTTGAAATTCTTGACATTATACCAGCTATAACCCCTATACTATCCTTACAAACCAGTAAACCTTGCCTGCAGTTATAAGGAGGATGCGATATGAAGTCGATAAAAGAAGCCGCCGCTGCCACAGGAATCAGCGAGCAGAATATCCGCTACTATGAAAAACAGGGACTGATCCATCCCTCCAGGAACCGTGAAAATTCCTATCGGGAGTACGATGGTGAAGATATCGCCCGGCTGAAAACAATCCGGCTGTTTCGAAAGCTGGATATGCCGGTTTCTCAGATCCGCAGCCTGCTGGATGGGAACGTAACTCTGGAACAGTCTCTCAGTCAGCACTTAAAGTGCCTGGAAGCAGAAAAGGACAGAATTGATGCAGCGATCCAGTTCTGCAGCAGGATTGAAGCAAGCCAGCTGGCAGATCTGGATGTGGACCGCTGTCTGGCAGAAATCGAAGACGAAGAAAAGAGAGGCTCTGTATTTGCACGTTTTTCCGAAGATTACAAAGCAGTCATCCAGGCAGAACAGAAGCGGGCCTTTTCCTTTATGCCGGATGCGCCCTGCAGCACCCCGGAAGAATTCGCCGAAGAGCTTCAGAAATTTGCCCGGACAGAAGGGCTGGATCTGGTCATTACCCGCATAGGCATGCCGCCCCGCTTTGAAATCAACGGCATCGAGTATAAGGCACGCCGCGCCTCCAGCCGGTTCGGTATTGTCATCCATTGCGAAATGGTCCATCCGGAGGATTACATTCCTGAAAAAATGACAGAAAAACAATACCGCCGGTACCGCTTTCTATCGGTCATTGCACTGCCGATTCTCCTTTTCCTGGGAGTTGTCCTGATCCGCAGCCGTGATTTCTTTTCCGGCATTCAGGGACTCCTTGCATTGATCCCTCTGCTGATCGTGTTTGCTGCAGATCTCTCATTTCTGTATTACACATACGGAAAACATTTTAAAGGCTGAGGCGGCTCTCCGGAATATCCGCCCTATCAGGCTCTGCCTCTTCCTCCAGCGCCTCAATAAGAAAGCTGACCGGCCGGAATCCGTCATTGCAGGAGAGCATGACGGATCTTGGATTTTTCATCCATCCGTCATAAAAATTTTCTGCTCCATGGGACAAGGCCATGACAAAGGGCGACATGGTCTCCCAGGCGCTGGTACACAGTCCTTCCGGTTTTTCCCATCCATTAGAAATAAATACCTGCCCTTCTTTTACATCGCAGGCATTCTCCATGGGATTTTCATACTGTTCCATCAGATCCAGATAACAGGCTTTTCGTATAACGGTTATTCTGCATTTTTTCATAAATTAATTTCCCCTTGTTTCCTGATCAAATACTCCGGCCATAAACGGACAAAAGACCCACAGCGGATTTCGCCACTGTGAATCTTTCATAGTTCCGGAAATTCTGTGATGCCGGACTTCTCCAGATATCATCATAATACAAACAGTTTCATGATTCCCAGAAACATCGATACCGCCACAAGCCCGTAAGCAGCGTACCGCATGGCATTTGCTTTGGCTCCCAGGTGAATCAGCAGACCGATGACACTTAAAAGTCCGATTCCAAAAGTTTCAACGCGCTGCAGCACATAGTTTGTAGGAAGGGAAGAAGCGGCATATACCGCAAGAAGCATGCCCCACACGGATAATGCGTAGAAAATACGCTTTTTCACCGCCTCATTCTTTACCAGAAGCAGCAGAGCCAGCCCCAGTACACTTATTGCGCTCACAGCGATAAACATAATTAATAAAATTCCTAATGCCATATTGTTTTCCTCTCTTTCTTTTCTCTGCATACATTTTCTGATGCATTTCTTTGATGCCTTTACTTTATCATCTTCTTCTGAAAAATTTCCGCAGGAATTTCTGAAGAATTCTAAAGATCAGACTTAAGATTTAAAGAAATCTCTATAGCAAAGGAATCCGGCGTATCTTTTATCTCCACTTCTCCGCCGTAGGCTGCAGCGATCTGCCGTATGCTCTTTATGCCGATTCCCCGGCTCTCTGTTCCGGCAGCAGCCTGCATGCGCTTCCGGTTCTCCTGAACCAGCAGGGTCATCTCTCCCCGGCTTTCCACGGTAAGAGACACGGGACTTTGGGCATCCGCGTATTTCTCCACGTTAGATGCCAGGTTATCAAAAATCCGGCGCAGCGCATAAGGGTCCGCAGCGGCCCTATCCTCCCGGCACAATTCGGTCCGGACATGGCAGTCGAACCGGTCTTCCAGGATTTCCTCCCATTCCATGGCCAGCTGACTTATAAAAAGCCGCAGATTTTCGATAGGCTCATTCTTTCCCACCACACCTCCCATCAGCTGATCGGTAAGGACCTTGATCTGCTGCGCCTTGGCCTGGACCAGGGCAATATATTCCCGCGCCTCCTGCTGGCTGAAGAATTCCTTCTCCTGAAGAAAAGATGTGCAGGCAATCACGGAAGTCAGAGGCGTGCGGATATCGTGGGATAAGGTGCGGATCCATTCTTCCCTTTCTTTTTTCAGTTCCTGTTCTTTTTCCTGCACTCTTTTCTGAGAACTGGCCAGGAAGTTAATGCTTTCCGCCAGTTCCGTCAGTTCGTCCTGCCCTTCCACAGGAAGGGCATAATCCAGTCCTCTGCCCCGAAGTTCTTCCACTCCGTCAATCAATGTAATCAGATAAGAAAGCCTCTGCCCCAGGAGAAATAAAAATAAGAAGAGGCTGATACCCATAGCTGCAAAACCGCAGACGCTTCTCAGCCACAGCCGGAATACCGCCCGCAGCTCCTCTTCTGCCTGGATTCCCCGCTCCATCAGATAAATCTCTGCAATAGAGTCTGCAGTAAAATAAAAAAAGCAAAAGGCAAATGCTCCGATACAGCAGGCCAGCAAAAGGAATTCCAGAATCTCTCCTGAAAGCTTCCGTCTTTTCCTGTTAATCCACATAATATCCCTTCCCCCAGGCGGTTTTTATGTACCGCGGATTTCTGGAACTGTCTTTTAATTTTTTTCGGATATTTTTAATGTGCACCATGATCGTCCCGTCTCCCACTGCCTCTTCCTCCCAGATACTCTGATAAATATTCTCCAGAGAAAAGATCTTTCCGGGATGGGAAAGAAAAAGCTCCAGGATCTTAAATTCCGTATACGTCAGCACAACAACCTGTCCGTCTAAGACTGCCGACTGGGCATCCAGATCCAGAATCAGATCTTTGTATTGCAAAAGGCGTCTCTTTTCCGTGCCTCCATAAACCGCTTCCTGCAGGGATTCTTCCGCCGGCGAAGCAGAAGAAGTCCCCCCATACTGTCTGACCCTGCGCAGGAGAGATTTCACCCGCAGCAGCAGTTCGCTGTTTGAAAAAGGCTTCACCATATAATCATCGGCTCCGGCCAAAAATCCCATCTGCCGGTCTCCCTCTCCAGAATAAGCTGTCAGGAAAATAATCGGCGCAAAAAACCGCTCCCGGATCCGGACTGCAGCGGCAAATCCCGACACTGCAGGCATATTTACATCCAGGATATAAAGATCAATGTCCTCTGCCGCCCGTTCTATGGCTTCCCGGCCGTCTGCAGCCGTCACTACCTGATATCCCTCGCCGGCAAGAATCCGGCTGAGAATCTTAAGGATCTCTGGGTCATCATCTGCCGCCAGAATCCGAATGGGTTCATTTTTCATATTTGCCTCCCTGTCAGTCTTTTAGGATAAAGCAAGGATCTCAGGATCGAATCCCAAGCAGGCATGAAATTTCTGCTCTTTTGACCCTGGTATCTTAGAATTATCATAGCACAGGAAAGAAGAATGCGCCAGAGAATCTGCTTTCTTAATCATGCCGGATAGCCTCCAGCGCAGGAATCGCCACTGCTTTTTTCGCCGGATAATATCCCGCCGCCAGCCCGGTAAGGGCCGAAAACAGGACAGCCGTAAGGGAAAGCCACCAGGGAATCACGGAAACAGGCATGGCCGCCGCCGCTTCTCCTGCCCAGATCAGTTCCCCGCCCCCCATTTCGCCTGCCATGCCGGATATGGCCGCCACATTCATGACCGCCGACAAAAGATAGCTTACAGCCATTCCCAGGATCCCCCCGGTAAGTCCTATGGCTCCGGCCTCCAAAAGAAACAGACGGCGCACATCATGAACCTGGCACCCCAGGGCTTTCATCACCCCGATTTCTTTTGTTCTCTCAGAAATCGACATAATCATGGTATTGGTGATACCCAGCGCTGCCACAAACAAAGAAACTGCTCCCAGACAGCCAAACATCATCTGTTTTTGTCTGGCCTCCTGTTCCATAGGGCGCCGGATGGATTCCATGGAACTGGTGGAAAATCCCATCTTCCGGATCTTCCCTTCGATTTCAGCCACATGCCGGATATGATCCGCCTTTACAATCGCAGCATTCCATCCCTTTTTCCGATCTGCAGGCTTTCCTGATGACCTCTGATATTCATCGATCATTCTCTGCAGATCCTCAAGACGGAATAAGATTCCTCCGGATGTCTCCATCCCTTTGCTGAAATCCTCCTTAAGACGGCCCGACGGCCTGACCTCCCATGTCAGCTTCTTTCCTCCTTCTCCCTCTGCTTCCAGGATCAAAGGCGTCTTCATTACATCAAAGAAGGGTTCCTCGCCAAATTCTTTGACATTTTTTCCTTCCGGACGTTTTGTATCCTCAAATAAAAAAGCAAACTCCTGCCCCACCAGAACCCGGTCCTGGCCTGCCGTATTCCAGCTGCCTTCTAAAAGCCGGTATCCCATCTGCTCTGCTGCATCTGCCCGGATGCCTGCAGCTGACAGATACAGGCAGCGGTATCTGCGGTCTTTTCCTGCATATACCGTAACCGGCAGCTGATCGGCAGTCAGTCTGGGAGTGGCCGCCGTCACCCCGGGAATTGCCTTGATGGTTTCCATCGTCCTGTCAGTAATTTTCGAAGTTTTTTTCCCTTTCCCCTGGGAATATACCTGAATAATCGTCAGATCTCCCATCATGGAAAGGGCCTGTTCCTGTGCCTGCTTCATTCCAATCCCCATAGAAAGCATGATGATCACAGAACAGCAGCCTAACACCACTCCCATTACGGTAAGAATGGTCCTTGCCTTATGGCGGAAAAGATTCTGCAGGCACACCTGCAGCAGATCACCCTTTTTCATCCGGTTCCTCCTCTTCGTCCCATTTTTCCCATAGATTCTCCCGATCCTCATCCGGCTGCCCCTTTCCTTTTTTCTTTATCTTCCAGATTCCGGCACAGCAGATGCCTGATAACAAAATCAGGCCGGCAGAAAGGAGCAAAATACCCGGCCCTTTCCTGCCGCTTTCCTGGATTTCGGGAAAAACAGATTCCTCGGCAGCAGCAGCCTCTGCCTTGAATTCTATGGGAACCGTTATCTTCTTTTGATTCATGGCCTCATCTTCATAAAGAATCGTTACCTGACCCTTAAACTCGCCCGTCCGATCAGGAATTACGATAAAATCTATGGTTCCCGTTTTTCCCGGCTCCAGATTGCCTGCAGAAATCTGCCGCTCCAGCACCGGCATCTCGCCTTCCAGACTGGCCTCCAGATTAAACAGCTGTCCCCGCCCCTTATTTACATAGGGAATGGAAATAGCACACTCCTCCTGTTCCCGTACCCCGTCCGGATAAGACGGCTGTCTGACTTCCAGCCGATCCGGCTGGTACACGGGAATTGCAATGGTTTCTGATGTGGTATTCTGTTTCCGATCTTTATGATCCAGATACTCGTATTTAAAAGTAATCTCTACCTTAGGCGACTGAAGCTTTGACTGAAACAGCGCCTGAATATTTACCGTGCGGCGCTCAGAAGCCCCTGGTCCCAGAGACGGAATGTAAAAGGTATTGGAAGCATCATTGATCGACAGGCCCTCTCCCGTATTCAGAGACATAAGGATGTTTTCCGCCGCAGCGGTTCTGCTGGTATTGAAAATCTCCATTACCAGTTCAAACACCTGTCCGGCCTGGGCACTTCCTCCGTAAGAATAATTCTTTACGATCAGATTCGGCGTCAAAGACGCTGCCCCCTGTCTGCCCCCTTCTGTGGGAATCACAATCTTCTCTGAAAAGCTTCCCTGGGTCACGCCTTTTCCTGCATCATAATCAAACTTTACACTTGCCCCCAGCATCTGGGAAGGCAGCGCTGACAGTTCTTGCGATGCCTTAAGCTGTACCCCTACATCCGACCACTGTCCGGGTTCCAGATCCCCCACCAGCCAGGTATCCGATGAATCCATCAAAAGAATCTGATCATTTGGCTCCAGGGTAAGAATCACATTCCCCGCTTTTGTCCGGCTGGTATTCTCAACCCGCAGGATTGCCTGAAAGTCCTGTCCCGGCCCCACCGGCATTCGGTCCCCGATTTGGCTGATACGGATAAAAGGCTGTCCGGCAAGAGGACCCTCCCCCACCGGGATCACCATTTTCTGCGAGAGATTTCCCTGAAGGAACTGGTCATCCGCCTCATACTGGTAACGCAGCTCTACATCCAGCATCTGAGAAATACCGGAAAGGTCTTTCCCTGCCTGAAGGGTCACCGAAATCTCCTGAGACTGGCCGGCCTTCAGTTTTCCCAGAAACTTCACATTTGTATCCTGAGCCAGATAAAGAGGCGGCGCCGGTGTGATGGTTGCCGTAATATCCTCTGCGTCCGTATGTCGGCTGTCATTGATCACGCGCATAGTAAAAACCGCCGTTTTTCCCGGTTCTATAGAAGGAAAGTCTCCTGCCCGTTCCACCCGAATCAATGGCTGCAAAGATTCCCCAGTCCTGCCTCCTGATTTTCCGCCTCCAGGCACCTTTGCCGGAGCATTTTCTGTCTCATCAATCTTTACCGTAAGAGAAACCGCCCGATTTCCCGCACCGCGTCTGCGCACATGAAAATGGAAATCCGTATCTCCTCCCATATAAGTGATTCTGGGAAAAGTTACCTGAAATTCCAGTGGATCGCCTTTTTTGGAAATCATTTTTATGGTGGGAGTGCCGTCTGTACGATAGCCATCCCGGATCCTGCCTACAGAAAGATCGCTCTTTTTCAGCGTTTCCTCCGAAAAGACACTTCCGGAAATTGTAACCGTAAGTTTAGCCGATTCATTTTTCTTCAGTACATCCAGCTGCTCCCTGGGATTCCCCGTGGGACTCAGACGATAGTCATCTACCTGCAAAGAAAGACCTGTATCCGCTTCCGGAGCCGCAGCGGATGCTGAGGGCAGAAACTGTGAGGGCGAAGCTGTGTGACTCATGGCGGCATAGGCATACACGCCCCGGCCGCAGCCTGACCAGCCTACTCCAAAAGCCAGTAAAAATACGGCAGTCAGAATAATCCCTTGGGTCTGCCATTTTCTGATTCTCATGCTTGTCCCTCCTTTCTTCGGGAAAAAGCTTCCTTATAGCACACGGCAGTACTCTCATTGCGTACAATAACACCGTCCACCAGTCGGATCACCCGGTCTGCATATCGCTCCATATCCGGATCATGCGTAACCATAACGATAGTCTGCCGGTACCTTCTGGCAAATCCAATGATCATCTCCATAATGTCTTCCGTTGTTCGGGAATCCAGATTTCCTGTAGGCTCATCTGCAAAGATCACCTCTGGTCGGGAAGCAAATGCCCGGGCTATGCCGGTGCGCTGCTGCTGTCCTCCGGACATCTGCCCCGGATAATGGCCCAGGCGGTGGGAAAGCCCTACCCGCTTAAGCATTTTCACGGCCTCCTCTTCCCGTTCTCTTTTGGGAACTCCGCGAAACATCAGCGGCAGAGCAGTATTCTCCACCGCCGTCATAGAGGGAAGAAGATTATAAGACTGAAATATGAACCCCATATATCTCTGACGAAAGACCGCCAGTTCCTCCTCATTCATGCGGCTTACCTGTGCTCCCCGGATCCGCACCTCTCCCGCCGTGGGCCTCTCCATCCCCGCAAGAAGGTTCAGCAGCGTACTTTTTCCTGAACCGGATGTCCCGAAAATACAGCATATCTCTCCCTGCAGAATATCCAGGCTGACCCCCTTTAATGCCGCCGCTTCCTCTTCTCCCATACGGTAAATTTTCCACAGTTCCCGTACCTGTATAATGGGTTTTCCCCTCTTTTTCATATAAATTTCTCCTTTAATGCATATTTTATCTGGCTGCTTTCTCTCATCATAGCCTGCTAATCTAAAAATAAAGACAGGAAAACCTGAAAAAATCTGAAGAACTCAAATAAAAAAGAACCCTTCCCACAGAGTTCTTTTTATGTGCCGTTTTCTGTTTTCTGTTTTATATAATCCCGCGGCGTCATAAAGATGCCCAAGGGCAGCCCGGAAACCCTTCTGGAATCCCTGAAAAACGGAACGCTGAGCCGGGAAGAGTTCAGCGTTTCGGTAAAACGTATTCTGGAGATGATCCTCTGGATGGAATAAGCTGCTGCTCCATCACGGATCAGAGAAATGTCCCATACCGCCGCAGATAAACCTGCTTAACTGCGGTTACCAGCACCATATATCCCACGATGATGCCGACCAGCCAGATAAAGTATACGGCGGGAAGACCTGCCAGCCCCAGCACAGCGCCCACCGGCGTGAAAGGAATCACCGCAGCGGCCGCCATGCCAAGAAGCGTAAGCACGGATACCTGCCAGGATGCCCGGCTCTGGATAAAGGGAAGTTTCGGCGTCCGCAGCATATGGATCACCAGCGCTTGGCTTACCATGGACTCAATAAACCATCCTGCCTGGAACACGGCAATATAGGTCTCTCTCACTTCTTCGGAAGAAATATGGTGATACAGCTGCCCTCCGGCGATCCCCGGGCAGATCACAAAGTACATCAGCAGAAACGTGGCAATGTCAAAAAGCGAGCTTACCGGCCCCAGCCACAGCATAAACCGGCTGATCCCGGAAGCATCCCACTTTTTCGGGCTCCTTACAAACTCTGTGTCCACATTGTCCCAGGAAAGAGCCGTACAGGAAAGATCATAGATCAGGTTCAGCAAAAGCAGCTGGATGGCTTCCATGGGCAGGAAAGGCAGAAAGGCACTTGCTGCCAGCACAGAAAGCATGTTTCCGAAATTGGAGGAAGCAGTCATCTTGATGTATTTCATCATATTGGCGTAAGTCTTCCTTCCCTCAATGACCCCCTGCTCAAGGACCATCAGATCCTTTTCCAGAAGCACCACAGAGGCGGACTCTCTGGCAATGTCCACCGCAGTGTCCACAGAGATTCCCACATCGGAGGCCCTCATGGCGGCCGCGTCATTGATGCCGTCGCCCATGTAACCTACGCTGTGTCCGTTTTCCCGGAGCACTCTTATGATTCGGGCCTTCTGCTCCGGCGTAAGCTTTGCGAATACCTGGACCGTCTCTGCTTCCTCGGCCAGTTTCCAATCATCCATATTCTCCAGCTCTTCTCCTAAAAGGATGTGGCCTGCTTCAAGGCCTACCTGACGGCAGATGGCGCAGGTAACCTTGTCATTATCGCCGGTAAGCACTTTTACTGCCACGCCGTACTCTTTCAGCGCGCTGACTGCCGCTCTGGATGTCTCTTTGGGCGGATCTAAGAAAGCCAGGAAACCGATCAGCACCATATCGCTTTCATCGGCCACGGAAAACTGTCCTTCCGGCGCGGGATTGGTCTTCTGGGCCACGCCGATTACGCGCATGCCCCTGTCATTGAGCTCATAGGCTTTATCCATGACAAAGCGGCGCACTTCCGGCGTCAGGGGACGAACCTGGCCGCCGCATTCTGCATAAGCGCAGCACTGGAGCATCTCCTCCACCGCTCCCTTTGTTACCAGCTGAGTCTTTCCCTCGGTATCCTTTACCACCACGCTCATCCTGCGGCGCTCAAAGTCAAAGGGAATTTCATCTACCTTGGTGTATCTCCGGATCAGGTCCTCTGCCCCCAGTTCTTCCTGGCGGGAGATCACAGCCAGATCGATGAGATTCTTAAGACCCGTCTGGAAATAGCTGTTTAAAAAGCCGTGGCGGAGAACCCGGTCATCTTCCTCGCCATCCACATTCAGGTGATACTCCAGCACCACCCGGTCCTGGGTCAGGGTTCCTGTCTTATCGGTGCAGAGAATGTCAATGGAACCCAGATTCTGGATGGCATTGAGGTTTTTAATTATGACCTTCTGCCGGCTCATGGCCGCCGCTCCCTTTGTCAGGGAAGAAGTCACGATCATGGGAAGCATTTCCGGAGTCAGTCCCACCGCCACGGAAACAGCAAACAGCAGAGCCTGCATCCAGTTTCCTTTGGTTATTCCGTTAATGAGAAATACAGCCGGCACCATCATCAGCATAAAACGGATCAGCACCCAGGAAACATCGTTTACGCCTTTCTCAAATGTGGTCTTCGGCGGTTTTTCATCCAGGCTCTTTGCCATCATCCCGATCATGGTATCATTTCCCACGGCGACAACCAGTGCCTTTGCGCTGCCGCTGATCACGTTGCTGCCCATAAAGGCCAGGTTCTCCGTCTCCGTCAGGGTCTTCTTCTGGAATACCGGGCGGCCGCATTTCTCCACAGGCTCGCTCTCTCCGGTAAGGGCCGACTGACTGATAAACAGATCTCTGGCCTCCAGGATTCTTAAGTCAGCAGGGATCATATCTCCGGCGCAGAGATAAACCAGATCCCCTGCCGCGATCTCCTCCATGGGAATCTCTTTCTTCACGCCCCGGCGCATAACGCAGGCCGTTGTATGGATCATCCCGGTCAGCTTATCCGTCACATTCTGGCTGCGGGTCTCCTGGACAAACCGCAGGATGCCGGAGAGCATCACCATAACGGCAATGATGGTCACCGACCAGTAATTCTTCTCCCCCGGTGCAGCCAGGATAATATCTGTAAACACAGAAATCCCCGCCAGTACAGCCAGCACCAGGGTAAAGGGATTGATAAAGGCCTCAGTCAGCCGCTTCCCTACAGTATGCCTGCTGCCGCAGGTAAGGATATTTTCTCCGTACTGCTCCCTGGAGGCTTCTGCCCCTTCTTCAGTCAGCCCGTCCCAGGCTGTGCCGTATCTTTCCAGCAGCATATCTTCATCATGGGAGGCCGCCCAGTAAAGCCTCTCACGGATTTCATGATTTCTTACCGCCTCTGCCCGGCGGTTCTTGGTGATAATTGTCTTCTGATTCATCTTCTTCATGGTTCTGTACCTCCTGAATTCACGAATTTGCAGGGATTTTCCCTGACTTTAGCGGAATGGGAGGGATACCGTGCGCAAATATTCTCCGCAAAAGAAATTATCCGACAGATAAACCAGATTTTAATCCGGGAACAGAAGGAATGCAGAAAATTCCGTTCCCTGCTCTGTGTATATCTCATCAGATACCGGTTCCCTCAAGCTTATACTTCGGTCCGGCAGTCCTGTGCCGCTGTTTCCCACATCCATTCTGTTCACCTCTCTTTCATTAAAATGGTTTCCGCCTTTATCCGGCGTTTTCTTTAACCAGGGCAAAAAAAGCCACCGCTTCCAGAACAGTCCGCGTTTCACGTCTGTTTTTCTGCAAAGCGATGGCAAAATACCCAAAAACCCCAATATGATGATACCAGGGACAAACGGTCAAAAATCTGGCCCGGGCCTTTCCTCCGGCAGATTTGTACCTGATTCTCCTATCATCATAACACATCCGGCGACCTCAGCAAACACCTGGAAAACGGCATAGCTGCCCCGGAGTTTTCTTTTCCATCGATCTGCAGTTATCGAATTCCTCTGACTGTGACCAGGCATATGCCGTCCTCCTTCCTGTAGAAACTTTATCTGACTGCTTTGCGCAGCGGAAAAATAAAAAACCCGTATGTCCGGAGAACATACGGGAAATGATCCTTCTGCGCATATTCGTACGAGCTTTAGCTTTGCAGGGCGGTGAAACTGTATTATGATACACCTTGGATTCGATGTATCCTGTTCAGACCATCTCATGGTGTCTCCACCATTTTGCGGCAACAGTCCATATCCCTGCAGTAGCCTTACCTACCGAACATTTTTACCTTAACATGATTTTTACAGGCTGTCAACCCCTGGGGCATTTTTTTGTGAAGCAACCGTAACAGTTCAGCCTAACGGCTGAACTGTTACGCTGAATCCGGCAGGTTTTTATCTTGGTTTGTCGGGAACATCCTGAC
>PPYE01385559.1_pt1 | contig 12184 bp, 10 predicted proteins | sample 1559881 | NCBI WGS metagenome assembly PPYE01 (sample SAMN08240022, study PRJNA423297) | Human gut metagenome, whole genome shotgun sequencing project.
AAATTGATCCAAATGAAGAAGTGGTGGTTGATACGTTGCCGGTCAAAAAGTCGAGTTAATTACTGACAGCTATACTAGTATAGCTCATAAAGTGGACTCCAAGTCAAGTTTTTTATCCCGCATCAGGATTTTTCCCCAATCATTACCCTGCATCTCTTTTTATAAAATGCGATTCCATATTTCAGAATCTTTTCCACACCATCCTCTTCAAGAATGTCTATATAATTGTTCCCACCGATCTGTTCTAACGCAGACTGGCATGCCGTTTCCAAATCTCCATCCTGTGCATACTTAAGTTCCAGAATGATTCCCATTTCACCGTCATCCGTCTCGATCACAATATCACTGTAACCATCGCCTGATTCTTTATTCGAAGAAACACTCCACGATTCCTCATACCCGAGAATTCCAAGTAAGATACCGTGATAAAAGTTTTCTTTCATCTTTTTTCTCACAAAAGTATCCCGGATACTGATGGCCCGCCGCAGATAATCACACAGGCATTTTTCTATCGTTTCTGTTTCTCCGTTTCTTAATGCTTCACAGAATGTATTTAACAGCACGCCATTCTTCGGTACATTTTCTTTAAAAAAATCCATAATCTGGTCTGTAAAAATCTTCCGGATCTCCATATTCGGAATCACCAGCTGGAACGTATCCCCCGCTGCCCGTCCTATTTGTGTAAGATATCCTGTTGTAAATAATACACTCCATAGATTGTCAATACTGTCATACATTTCTTTATAAGTCAGTTCCTGATGGATTTCTTTCTCGATCACTTCACCTGCAACAAGCCGCTCTATCTCACGCCTTAGCGTTACTTTATCCGATTCCCTGATAAATCTTTTGACCGCCTCATTGCTGCTTGTATTTGACCAGTAATTTTTAGGCTCTGCCAGCGGATCCGCCCGCAGCGTGTCCACATAATTGATTACATCCCATGGACAATAAACTTCTGCTTTTCCGAACTGATATCCGTCATACCACTCCCTAATATCCTCGTAATGATCGGAAAGTTCATAGTATTCCAGCATCTCCCTTACTTCTTCATCGGTAAATCCGAAATACTCGTCAAACTGTACATCTGCAATGGAAAGAACTTTCAGATTATTCAGTCCTGTAAAAATACTTTCCCTGGAAATGCGCATACATCCAGTCAGCACCGCAAATTTCAGGCTGTCATTTGTCTTAAGCGCATACTCAAACAGGTTGCGAATAAAGATAACCATCTGATCATAATATTCCCGTTCAAGTGCTTTTGCCAGTGGAACATCATATTCATCGATCAGAATAATTACTTTTTTCCCATAATGCTTTTCAAGAAGTTCGGAAAGCACTTTTAAACTGCTGCATAGTGTTCCCTCATCCACATCCGTTTCAAGTAATGCCGTATATGCTTTTTTATCATATTCCGTGAGCCTGCTGCTTTCTAACAGATATTGAAACCTTCTTGCCTCCCCTTTGATAAGCTGGACCGTCATCTCTATTGCTTTTTCATAAGTCTGCGCATTGATTCCTTTTAAAGAAACAGATATCACCGGATATTTTCCCATGTACTCTTCACACAGCCTGGTTTCTTGTGCAATCTTTAAATGCTTAAAAATTTCTTTATTTCCGTTTATGTCAAAGAATTTTTTTAACATACTCATATTCAGGGACTTTCCAAATCGCCTTGGACGGGTAAAGAGTGTGACTTTTGCCCAATTTTCCAGAAGTTCTTTGATCAAATATGATTTATCTATATAATAAAATCCAGCTGACTGTATTTCTTCAAAATTTTCTATTCCAATCGGTAATTTTTTCTTCTCATTTTTCATTTCAACACCCCAAATAGATTTTTACATTTTTGTTTTCATATAACCCTATCTCTCATCGGAATCAGGATCTTTAAATCAAACCAGTTCTCTTTTGTATCAATGCTGACAGCACCGTCATATTTGTTGACCGTATAGCGGATACTTTTGAGTCCGTACCCGTGATATTCTTTCTCTTTTTTGGTCGTGACCAGTTTTCCCTCCTGATATTCCAGATTTCCTTCATAATAATTTTCAAACCGGAGGAGCAGAAAATTTTTCTGTTTTGAAACCGTCACATGTAAAAGGCGTTTCTCTTTATCCGGTATTTTCAGTTCACACTCAATCGCATTATCGAGCGCGTTTCCAAAAATGCTGCAGATATCCATTACATCCATAAAATCAAGCAGTGTGCCGTCCGCAACACAGGTAAACGTGATCCCATGTTTCGCACAGTATAGGCTTTTGGTAGTGAGCACCGTATCGAGCACTTTGTTTCCGGTCTTATTCTGTGCCTCATACTGTCTTATCTCATCTTCCATGCGGTTTAAATATTCTTCACGCTTTTTCGGATCATCCTCACTCCTAAGGACTGCGATCTGATGTTTTAAATCATGATATTTATAATTAATCAGCTCGATGCTTTCCCTTGACTGTTTGTACTGGACATACTGATTCTGCAGCACATTCTGCACGGATTCGAGTTCTTTTCTCACACGCAGTTCACGGCACTGGATCAGATGCGCATAAAGGATCGCGATACCGCCAAGATCTACTAATGTACGGATATTTCCGATCTCAAACGAATAGCGCCCGGAAAATGGCGTATTTTCCGTTAGAAAACTCATGTTGCTGACAGCAAACACCGCAACCGCGATCAGTCCGGCGGAAATATATTCCCGGTGGCTGATGTTCATTTTCCCATCTTTAGGCATATGTACCCGCAGAATTTTATACAGGATCAGTGCGATTGCACCATAGATCAGAACAAAAAGACCTCTGCAAAGCCACCAGTTTGTCATCGCCTCGTCGAAAAAGTAACATACAACCTGCCATTCGAACGATGCCATAAATTCCGCGACAACAAATGCGATCATCCCAAAATAGGCAGCATCAGTAAAAGTAATTTCGCAGCAGCTGTAGATAAATACGATCATTAAAAATACAGCCACGATCATACAAGGAATCCAGAAATAAATCTTAATATCATCCGTCATGACTAAAAACACACTCTGTATCAGAAGCACAGCCGCCATAATGCCTGCCGTCTGCCATTTTTGAAATCTCTTTTTGACCGGCAGGATAAATAACATGCATGCCATCCACTCTGCGACCGCTGTGTAGATTCTTGGTATATCCGGCATAATATGATCCATCATTTGATAACCTCTCCCCAGTATTTTGTCAGTTCTTCCATAAATTCTTTTTTGCGCGCACGGCTTAATACCAGCTGCTCACCTTTTACCATGGCACAGCCGTCCGTAATCCCGTCCACATGCGCTAAATTGATGAGATACCCCTTGTTACCACGGCAGAAGTTCATATCAGCTAATTTTTCTTCCATCTCTTTCATTGTGCCTGTTGTCTCATAGTCGCCAAGAATTGTGTGCAGGATCAGCGTATGCCCCTGGCTTTCGATATAATAAATATTTGCGATATTGATCCGCACCGTCCCGCCTTTCATGCTGACCATGATCATCTTTGTTTCTCTTTTTTTCATGCGCCCGATCGCACGGCTCAGTCTCTGTGAAAATGCAAAATAAGACACCGGTTTTAAAACATAGTCGAGTGCATCCACCGCATAGCCACGGATCGCATACTGTGCCATGTTTGTGATAAAAATGATAACGACCTCCGTGTCCACTTTTCGGATCTCCTCCGCCGCTGACATGCCATCCATGAATTTCATCTCCACATCCATCAGAATAATGTCATACTGCGACCGATATTTATTGACGATCTGATCCCCATCCGAATAGATCGTGATATCAAAAGCCTCCCCATTTTCTTTTTCATATTGCCGCAAAAACTCTTCAAGCTGTTTTGCATACATCGCTTCATCTTCTACGATTGCAATTTTTATCATATATTTTCTCCATTTTTTCTTCCAGTGTACCTGCTCCAATTCGCCGTTCGTCGATCATGTAAACATGTTGACTCACCTGCGCTCATGATATCATCCCCCACGAACGTTTTATAAACGCAAATGGGGACCTGTACCTCAGATTTATTTTAGTACAAGTCCCTGATATTTGCCACTTATTTATCTAATCCCGTTTCACTGCCGCTTTGATCAGGTGTGCCGTTCCCCTGATGCGGTGTCCGTTTGCCATCTCCGTCAAGGCTTCTGCCATCTCCATAGTGACAAAACCCCCCGTCATTTTCGCATAGCCGCGGATCGGCATATTGTAATTAAACAATACGTTCAGATTCGGTTTTCCCTGCCATTCGCTGATCTTTAACAAAATACGCAGTACCCCGTAAAACAGTTTACCAAAAATTCCCTTTCCATAATAGAGCTGGCAGACTGCATCATTCATGCGGATCTCCCCGCTCCAGCTTCCATCCGGGATCTCTCTTCCATACAGTCTGCGGAATGTATCATCGGAAATGTTTTTGATCTCACCACTGAAATATTCCGGCAGTTCTTCTCTGCTGTAGCCACCCTCTGTGACAGTTCCATTTACCGCAAGTGATCCCTCAAGCAGCATTTCTTCCACATTGCTTCCGATCATGATCTGATAGGTTCCCGTTTCCACTTCCCAGCTGTCTGTCCGTGTATCATAAAAACGAAATGTCTTATCGTCAAATAAAATCCTTACTTCTTTTTCCTCTCCCGGAGCGAGTGTCACCCGCGCAAAACCTTTCAGTTCACGCAATGGACGGAACACGGAATCAGATTCTTTTCCGACATAAAGCTGTGCGATCTCTGTTCCTGCCACAGTTCCGGTATTTTGGATCTTAAATTTCACACCTTCCGGATCCACTGTCAGATCACGGTAGGTAAATGTGGTATAACTGAGTCCGAAACCAAACGGGAAACGCACTTTTTTACCTACTGTTGTGTAGTAACGGTATCCCACATAAAGTCCTTCCCGGTATTCGCTGCTTCTCTCTTTGCTCGGATAGTATTCGTATGCCGGCGTATCTTCATAATGAAGCGGATAGGTTTCATTCAATTTTCCGGATGGACATACTTTTCCAGTCAGAACATTAAGCATCGCAGACGCTCCCGCCTGACCACCAAGATAACCGTGTACAATTCCTTTGACATACGGATACCACGGCATTTCCACGGAAGATCCCGCTGAGAGGACTACAATCACATTTTTGTTTACTGTGGTAAGCTCATTGATCAGTTCATCCTGTGCCACAGGCATATGCATATGGGCACGGTCGAGTCCCTCCGATTCGCTGATCTCGTCAAGTCCTCCGAAAAACAGCACCACATCCGCATTTTTTGCTGCTTCCACGGCTGCTTTTACCAGTTTTGCATTTGGTTTTCTGTTTCTGATATACCCCTGTTCACAGGCTGTCATCGTAAGTCCGCTGTCTTTTATCTCCTCTAATATGGACTCCGGCGGCATTGCCGGATTCACTAAGGAAGATCCTGCTCCCTGATATCGCGGAGTCTTTGCAAAGTCTCCGATCACAGCCACTTTTGTCCCCTGTTTTAATGGAAGGATCTGCTCCTCATTTTTTAAAAGGACGATGCTCTCCTCGGCCGCTTTGCGTGCAAGTTTATGATGCGCTTCCTTATTAAAAGTAGTTCCTTTTCCATCCACGGTCGCCTGATGCGTCGCAAAAATGACACGGAGCAGTTCATCTAAGCGCTGATCTAACACACTCTCCTCTAATGTTCCGTTTTTGACGGCATTTACGATATCATGCATTCCTGATTTTCCGGTGCCCGGCATCTCAAGATGACTTCCGTTTTTCACTCCGAGTGCGTGATCATTACTTCCACCCCAGTCGGATACCACATATCCGTCAAAACCCCATTCATCGACTAAGATTTCCTGTAACATGTGGCGGTTCTCATTGGCATAAACACCGTTTACTTCATTATAAGAAGACATGATCGACTTCGCTTTTCCTTCTTTTACCGCAATCTCAAATCCGGTCGTATAGATCTCGCGGAAGGTTCTCTCATCCACAACGGAATCATTTGCCATACGGCGCAATTCCTGGCTGTTTGCTGCAAAATGCTTCGGGCAGGCTGCGATTCCTTTGCTCTGGATTCCCCTTACATAGGCTGCCGCCATTTTTCCTGCATGGTACGGATCTTCGGAAAAATATTCAAAATTTCTTCCACAGAGCGGGCTTCTCTTGATGTTTAATCCCGGTCCTAAGATCACATTGACATCCATGGTCACGGCTTCCTCTGCTAATGCCGTTCCGATCTCCTCACCTAATGTTTCATCCCAGCTGTTTGCAACCGAGGCTGCGGTCGGAAAACAGGTCGCAGGGAGACTTGCATTTAATCCCAAGTGGTCTCCGGCTCCCGCCTGTCTTCTCAATCCGTGCGGTCCGTCAGACATCGCCATGGACGGGATTCCGTATTTTTCAAAATCCACTGTCTCCCAGGTGTTTTTGCCGGACATCATCAGGGCTTTTTCTTCGAGTGACATCTGTTTTATGATAGATTCGTAATTTAAACTCATGATTGATCCTCTCTTGATTTGTGATCTGCACATCTTTCACTTTCGTAATTTCAGCATAGCACAAACAAAAGATGACGAGGGAGTATTACACAAATGGGGGCATTTTTTGCATAAACTGTCAAAAATGCCCCCGAAGAGCTTTCGCTCTCAATCATGCTCAATCATAGTCATCATAATAGTCATCATCGTAGTCATCATCATCGTAGTCATCATCATCCGCAATAACATTCACGGTATATACTACTTTTTTACCCTTTGCCTTACCACTTGTACATGTACAGGTTACCCGTACTGTTCCTGTCTTTTCCGCATAAAACTCAACGTCCGTTCCGGTTGTTTTTCTTTCTGCAAACGAGACAATACTTGTATCACTGATCTCCCATTTTAACTGACTGTTCTTTATTGAGGATCCTTTTTTGACCTCTAAATCAAAATCATCCCATGCTTCTACATATTTGACTGATTCTCCAACCTTTGCCAATGAATAATCACTCTTTTTCTTCGTCACAGTTACAGTTATTGTATCACCATATTTCTTCTTACTCTTTCCCTGTACATAACACCGGATTTTTGCTTTTCCTGGTTTTACGGCAATGAAATCCATTTCATCGCCTGTGCGGTCACGATCCTCAAATTTTACATATTTTTTTCCTGAAATAATTTCCCAGCGGATATAATCGTCCTCAGCATCTATTGGAGTTACTTTCGCTCTGATTTCAAACTCCTTTCCCTGAGAAACCTTTTTTGCCGACTGCGCTATGGAAACCTTCTTCGGTTTCCAGTTATAATCTGCCTGTGCTGAAATGTTTCCCGTACCAATTACCGCCATCACGACCAAAAGTACAATTAAAGCCTGTTTTGCTGCTCTCTTCATAAACAAATCCTCCTTTTTTCATGAGAGTTTCTCATTTCTAATTGTTTTGCTTTGTACTTTGATTATATCATGCATTTATTAGAACATTATTAATACGACAAATTTTTTATAATCATTATTGATTTCCATATGTCTGCTTTTATCAAAGCGGCAGTTTTACCTGAAAAACACTCCCACTGCCTGCCTCACTTTTCACTTGGATTTTTCCTCTGTAAAACTTCACAATTTCATAAACCATGGCAAGCCCAAGTCCACTTCCCTCGCCTCCTCGCGATACATCAGTCTGATAAAACCGCCGGAAGATCTTTTCCTGCTCTTCTTCTGCAATTCCTATCCCATCATCCGTTACAGACAAAACAAGTTCCGTTTCTTCTTTCTTTAATTTCACAAAGATATGCCCATTCTCTTTCCCATAACGATAGGCATTGCTGACAAGATTAACGAGAATTCTGGATAAAAGTTCACGATTTCCATAAAACACTGCCTGCTCCGTCTCATAATCAAGCATAATTTCCTTTTCTCTTATCAGCTTCATATCAGAGCAAATAGATGCCACCAGTTCTTCCATATCAACAGTTTCCTCTGCATATTTTCCTGATTTCATTTCCAGTCTGGCAAAGTCCAGCATATGATCAATAAGTTTTGTCATTTTCCGCGCCTGACGCCTGATTACCCGCAAGGCATCTTCATATTCCCCTACGCTTCTTTCTTTTTCAAGTGTATACTCACACTGTGCTGAAATGACAGCCATCGGTGTTCTTAGTTCATGTGAAACGTCAGATGTAAATTGTTGTTCCTTTTCAAATGTACTTTCCAGTCGTTCAAACATCTCATTAAATATATCCGCAAGCTGGTGCAGTTCATCATTCCCTTTTCCAAGATTGATCCTGCATTTCAAATCATTTTCTTCTCCAATCTTTCTTGCAGTCCCAGCTATTTTCTGAATTGGATTTAATGTACGTCCAGCAATAAAATATCCTCCCGCAGATGCTATTACGACCAGAACCGGCAGAAGAACCAGTGCAATCCGCATAATCCCAAAGCTCTGACGCTCTCCCTGTTCCTCTGATACCACTCCACGAAGCCATAATCCGTTAAGTCCTTCTGCTGTGAGTTTCCGGTCAAAAATATAATACCCCGTTCCATCCTTCATTACTTTTTGAATCTCGGAATCCACAAATTCCAGATCTGCCACTTTTGCAGCTATTGGATTTTCTCCATAAATAAGCCTTGACTTTTCATCATACAATCCTGTATAGACTTCATTTACCTTGCTCAGAAAATCGTCGTCAATTTCCAGATACCCTTTCCGGTAATCAATCAAATAATCAATATCCGCATCTGTACGGATTTCATCCATCCCAGAAAAATATTCAATCTCATCCACATTATTTTCCACTGTCTCCACCAGACTATCCTGTATTGTTTTTATCAAAATCTGACGGCTGACGACAAAAATCATCAGATATGCAAATAGTACTATTACCACCAATGCTGCAGTAAACCAGATTGTTATTTTCAGACGGATTGAGAATCTCCCCATATCTTAAATTTCCTCTCTCATTATATATCCTCTTCCACGGACTGTATGAATCAGCTTTTTGTCATATCCATCATCAATTTTTTTTCGAAGATAGCTGATATAAACATCCACTACATTCGTGCCCCCTTCGTAATCAAAATTCCAGACATGATCCTCTATCATCTCACGAGACAGCACACGCCCCTGATTGTACATGAAATATTCCAGCATGGCATATTCTTTAGCCGATAATGTGATCTCTTTTTCCCCCCGCATTACCCTGTGGGAAGTGCAATCCAAAGAAAGATCCGCAATATGCAAAACATTGTCAGTAACTCCGAAAGATCCCCTCATCATTGCACGCAGACGTGCTGACAACTCTTCAAACGAAAATGGCTTCACAAGATAATCATTTGCCCCACTGTCTAATCCCTTTACTCTGTCCGAAACAGCATCCTTTGCTGTCAGAAATAGCACCGGTGTTGTCTTTCCCATTCCCCTCAGCGCACGCAGCACTGTAAATCCATCTGCTTTTGGCATCATAATATCAAGAATCACTGCATCATACTCCGTACAGGAAAGAATATCTATTGCTGTCCTGCCATCAAAACAATGATCCACACTGTAACCATCCTCAGTCAGTTTTTGAACAATAATGGCATTTAAATCCTGTTCATCTTCCGCCAAAAAAATTCTCATGTTTATTTCCTTCTCCTTTGTTTTTTACCGCGTCATTATAATCCCCTTTAAATCCAATTGTTATATAATGAAAGTAAAGAAACCAACATTTATAACATTCACGAAAGAAGATATTTCTTGCAGATACTATACAACATTCATTTCTCATATACAACCTGTAAAAATCTTCTTACGCACAAAAATGCCCCCGAAGAGCTTTCGCTCTCCGGGGGCATCCTCTCATCTGTTATCCCTCAATGGATATGTATCGTTTTTCCGGTACTTTCTTTGCTTCTTCCTTCGGGACATCCAGTGTTAAAATACCATTTTCGTATTTTGCGTGGATATCGTTTTCGGTAACACTCTCGCCTACATAGAAGGTACGGCTCATACTTCCGGCGTAACGTTCACGTCTGATGTATTTGTCTTTCTTATCCTTCTCTTCCTTATCAAGACCTTTCTCAGCGCTGATGGTCAGATATCCATCGTTTAACTCAAGCTGGATCTCGTCTTTCTTAAATCCTGGAAGATCAACGGCTACTTCGTAACCTTTCTCGGTCTCCTTTACATCTGTCTTCATCATGTTCTTTGCATGTTTACCATACAATGTTTTATCAACATCCGGAATCTCTGGGAATGAGAAATCCATCCAGTCATCAAATAAGTTTTCTCCAAAAATGCTAGGCAGTAACATAAGTCATCTCTCCTTTTTCTACCGGTCCACTTTCTGTGGAACCTCCCATGTTTTTTACCTTTGTTTTGGAACCTCAGACGAAGGAACTCTGGGGAATCATCTTCTCTTTTTGTTCCCTCTTCCTTTGTTCTGACTATGTTATACCACCACTTATTAGCGCTGTCAAGAGGTGAGTGCTAATTTTCTGTGAACTTTTTGTGAAATCATATTTTAGCTGATATTTTTATCAAAAAAGTCCATTATATCTCGCTTTTCAAACGTTATTCCGTTGTTTCCGAATCCCCAAAATCCAGTATCTAAGCACCGGGATCCGACGTATCACTTCATATAATAAGATTGAAACCACAAATCCACCCACCAATTCAATACCATAGACTACAGTCAATGGCAGCTCCTTTCCAGCCAGAAGATAATTGATCACTAAAAGCACCGGGATATGTAATACATAGATACCGAAACAGCATTTTCTCATATAATTCGTAAAATTATTGGAAAAATCAAGCCATTTTGGACCTGCACCAAGCACGAGCAAAACCATAAAAAATGCATACAGGTTTAAATCCCATCTTGACAGTACATCTTTGTCCGTATATGCCATTCCATAACATCTTACGATATAAAATATGCCGCTTACAGCTGCACAAATGCCCAATAGGAGCACTGCATTTTTTATTTTTTCCATGACACTTTCATGCGAAAACAGGTAATATCCGGCTAAAAATGCCGGAATATAAATGCCGTTCCGGTAGGACGTGATAAGCAGCGCTGCATTTTCCTGCAATTTTCCGGATCAGAAGCAGAAATAGTGCTGCCACAAACAATACATGGCAAAACCACAGTGCCCCGATACCACAGCATAAGATGATAATGACTCTCACAAAAGCCGGTACACTCTCCGGCATATTGCCACGCGCAGTGTGAAGATAGATCACATATCCACCGAGCCAGCCAAATGCCAGAACACCAAGTGTCGACGGCGCCAGAATCTTATCCACCCTCTCTTTCAAAAACTGTCTTTCTGTCCTCTTTTCCAGTGCATATCTTGCACTGATTCCGGCGACCACAAACAGCAGTAACATAAACCACGGGTATACAAAATACTGGTAAATCCCCGCAAATGTAACTGCTCCTTCATACGGTTTTAAACCGGCAAACATCGCCTCGGTTCCAATATTATTGTAATAAAAATAAACATGAAAGATCACAACAAAAAAAATCGTCAGAAACCGGATATTATCCAGATAATGTTTTCTCATAAAAATCTCCATTTCCTCCTGCAGTGTTTTCCTCACTTTTTTGTGTCTTAGTTCTTATCCTTTTGATTTGCCATTTTTAATGCCTGCTGCACAAAATCTATCATATCATCTGCTTTGACCAGGGCAATCCCCTGTGCTTCATCACCTAACACCATGATCGTATCTCCCGCTTTGATCTGAAAAACTTCTCTCGCCTTCTTTAGCAGAACGATCTGTCCTCTCGCTCCGACTGTAACCGTTCCAAACATATGCTTCCCTTTTGGCGGAAGTGGAAGACTTTTATTTTTTTCCTCATAATGCAGCATATCCTCCAACGCCACACCAAATGCTTCTGCCATCCTGTCACAGGCGATCACATCCGGAATACTCTCCCCAGATTCCCATTTTGAGACCGTCTGTCTGCTCGTTTCCGTCAGTTCCGCTAACTGCTCCTGTGACATTCCTGCCCGTTTTCTAAGTAACTGTATATTATCTGAAAGCATGTTTTTCCTCCCATCTCCTCTCGTGTTCTCATACATTTCATACTTTTCATACTTTATTGTAAACATACGAAACATCATTTTCCAGCAAAAGATATAACAAAAAGAGACCACACATGTTATTTTTTTTAACATGGGTGATCTCCTCTGAAACATGTTTTGTTTTTCCTCTGCTTCACTATACAATACCGTTGTAAAAACCAATGTCCAAAGTAGGAAAAATT
>PPYE01344250.1_pt1 | contig 12183 bp, 10 predicted proteins | sample 1559881 | NCBI WGS metagenome assembly PPYE01 (sample SAMN08240022, study PRJNA423297) | Human gut metagenome, whole genome shotgun sequencing project.
AGATAAAAGAATCAACTAAAAATGAATCAGAATAATAATAAATATAAATGGTATAGAGAAGGAATGGAAAGCTATCAGAGGAAAAAACTGGTAGTTTTCTTTTGCTTCAAAAACAGAGACTTGTTAAAAAAGCTATTGTAATAAGCGAATCAGAAAAGTTATAATAAATGATAATGGATGGCAAGAGGTCATCCATTCATTAGAAAAAAGAAGGAATCCCCATGAACCAACAAGAAATATTCACATACATCCAAAAGCAATACCCCGTCCATCCAGACACCATCACCAAATCCGGATACCCCGTCACCATCTTCAAAAACCCAAGAACTGCCGCACCTTATGTCATCTTTTACCAATCAGCCGAAAGAACAACTTTCATGGAAGTTCAGGCAGAGCCGGACATGATAGGCAACTACATCGAAATGTACCATCTTGCTCCGGCAAAGCACATGGATCAGAAGCACTGGCTGGCAGTTCCGCTGGACGGTTCTGTCAGCGATTCAAAAGTTCTGGATTTACTCGATATGAGCTACGACCTCGTAGACGGACAGGCAGAAGCAGATGGAGAAACAGGAGCAGATAGACAGATAGGGGCAGACGGACAGGCAACAGACAGTACGCCAGAAGAAAAAGATTGACAATTCTGACCACACATTCCATAATGACGATAGTGGTTCGAGAGAACTAACAGGAAAAATGGGAGAGACAACATGAAGAAAAAAAGCTCATACCGATGGCTGATATGGATCATATTGGCAGTGGTTTTGATCGGGGTAGCACTTATGCATATCCTGCCCCCATACATCGACCGATGGAAATCTGCCAGAGATTATGACAAACTTGCCGAAGAGTATGTAAATGATGAGTCCGAACCAGATGATGGAAAGCAGAAGAAAAAAGACTGGTGGGCTACAGATGTAAAAGTAGAGTTTGACAAGTTGAAAGCTGAGAATCTAGATGTCATCGGATGGATACGGTTTGATAATCAGGATGAACTTGGCATCAATTATCCAATTCTGTATTCAGGAGACAATCAGAAATATCTGAGAACCGACCTGCATGGCAACAGTCACATCGCAGGATGTATCTTTTTGGAAGGCCTTAACAAATCTGATTTTTCGGATTATTACAACATTATCTACGGTCATAATATGAATGACGGAAGCATGTTCGGGAGCCTGAAAAAATATAAGGATGACGGTTTCTGGAAAGAGAATCAATACTTCACTGTATATTCTGAGACAACCGCCTACCGTTATCGAATCTTCTCTTATGAGGATGCAGTCAATGGCGGTGATGTATACAAAGTAGGATACCAGCCGGGCGAAGAGTATCAGAAATTTATCGACCAGATGATAAAAGATTCCGATGTTGATACAGGAGTAAAGCCGCAGACCAGTAACAAGATACTGACACTTTCTACCTGTACAGGGAACGGATACAGCAAGCGGCTTGCCATCCATGCAGTCTGCATTGACGCACAAACTACAGATGAGTCAAAATTAAAGGAAACAGGAAATTAACTATGAAAATATCCAAAAGTATATCGAAAAAATATCCAAAAACATGTTTTTGGATGAGCGTGTAGATGTATCCGGTATCGAGATTGAGAATGTTGTGGCAGTACGTTATGAATGTACACAAAAAGGCTCAGGCAATAAATGGCCATCTATGAGAGAATTCAAAGTATCCACAACACCGGAGACAGGAGTTGAGTTTACGAAAGAAGTCATCCGTACACAGGACGGATGGGCTCCATATCAAGGAGAAGAAAGTAACTTGATTGACGAAAATACACAGACATCAATCTGGTATAATGTAAGACAGAATGGAAATCCGGCAAATACTACAATCAAAGGTGACTATGTCGGAGTGAAATTATCACAGCCAATCACGTTAGGTAAAATTGATATTTTACAGGGTAAGAATGACAATGATGGTGATTACTTCAAGAATGTAAAATTGCAGTATTCAGTAAATGGAACAGACTGGAAGGATATTCCGGGTGTAGAGCCGTTTAAAAATACAAGACATATTCAGGTAGATCTTTCGGACAAAAACATCGAGGCACAGTATGTTCGTCTGGAAAATCAGGAAAATCAGGAGAGCTGGATTGCTTTCAGAGAATTTGATGTAGATGCAAAAGTATTTTACAATGCGAAAGCATATACAAACGTAGATGCATATAAAGATTTTGGGGCAAACGTATTTGCAGATTCAGCAGAGCTGGCTCCACAAAATGACATTGCGTTGGAGAAAGATCAATATATTGGTCTGAAATTAGATCGTGTACATGAGATTACAACGATTGAGAATCAGTTAAAAGATGCAGACGGTATTACATTAGAAGTATCGAAAAACGGATACGAATGGACTGAGTATGCAGCTGGAAAGAATGTAGATGCACGTTATGTACGTCTCATCAACAAGACAGATGCGAAGAAAACATTCGATATTCAGAAGTTGTCATTGAAGACATTTGAGATTTATGAAAAATCACTTGTAGCTGATCAGACAACGTTTGCAATCGGTGAGGCGGCAAGCAATCAGGCAACAAACCTGTTTGACGGAGACCGCACGACACAGGTTATCTATCAGGGAAGTCAAAATCAGGGCGCAAAATTTGTCTATGATCTGGGACAGACAATTGACCTGAAGACATTGAAAGTAGTATGTAGAGACAGTGAGATTGATTTCCCACATCACGCAAAGATTTCAGTATCAACAGATGGTCAAAAGTGGACAGATGTGATGACAATCGGTAATCAGGATAAAGAAAATGAAGGCGAAGCTTCAAACGAAGATAATATCAATGATGTACTTCCGTTACATGAGACTTCTTACAATGCAAAATTGGAAGAAAATATCAACCAGAAAGCTCGTTTTATCAAGTTTGAGATTACAAGAACAAAAGTAGGTTCAGATAAATGGGTGAGATTCCAGGAATTTGAGATCAATGGCGGTGAGTATATGCCGACAGTGAACGACCCGACATTTGAAAGTGACTGTCTGGATACAAGAAACGGAAAATATGCATACATGGTAGATGCTGATTTGTCTACAGCATTTGTTCCGGCAAAAGAAACAGGAACATTGAACTATACAGTTTCTGACAATAACAATGTCAATGTGATTAAGATCATTCAGGGAGCAGACGCAATTTCCAATGCGACTGTAAAAGCCCGCACATTGAAAAATCCGGACAAATGGATTACACTTGGAACGCTTGCACAGACAGTAAATGAGTTCGTATTAGAAAAAGATACCGTTCTCTTAGATGTGAAATTAGAGTGGAAAAATGTGACACCATCTATCACAGAATTAGTATTTGCAAAAACAGATACTGTGAATGTGGACAAAGCAGAACTGAAAAAGCTGTTAGACAACAAAGAAGATACTTCTTCTTGGACAACAGACAGTAAGCAGGCATATGATGCGGCAATTGCAGCAGGTCAGAAAGTATATGACAGCGAACATGCAAGCAAAGGAAGCGTTGACAGCGCAGTACTTGCAATTAAAAATGCAGTGGCAGACAAAGAGTTGAAAGGCGATATGTCAAAATTGCAGGCAGCATTGGACAAGGCGCTGAAAGATTCTGAGAACTACACAGCAAGAACATGGCGTGTATACAGCAACGCAGTAAGTGCGATTGAAACAGCAATGGAAAATGCGGATAATACATCAGTAGCAGATGTAGAAAAATTACTTGCAGATTTAGAGGCGGCAAAATCAGCGCTTGTATACAATCCGTCTGCAATGGAAGAATGTATGCTCGCAGTGCAGGCAGAAAATGACTTTATCAATGCAACAGATAAATCTATCTATACAGAAGAGTCTTGGAATAATTTTGTTGCGGCAAAAGAAGCAGTGGAACAGCTGATTGAAAAGAACAAGACAACACCGGTACACCCATCAGAATTTAAAGATGCATTGAAAGCGTTGAAAGATGCAAAAGAGGGATTGACTTTTGTACCGGTAGCACCTGTATCAAAAGAAGTGTTGTCTGGATTGATTATATGTCTGAGACGAATGTGGAGGAATTGAAAGAGAAGGCAACAGCATTTTTAAAACAACTCCATCCGGATCTGATCAAGATTAAAGAAGAACTGCAGTCGGCGATTGACCGTTCTTCAAAAGAACTGGGAAGTATTCTGACAAAAGCAAAACAGATGGATCAATTATACCGCACATATCTGCAAGAAGCAGAGAACGTATATTATCTGACTGATCAGGAAGGGCTTGCCTACAATGAGATTGATACTATTTACAATCAGTTGAGAGAATTGCGCAATACATTGCTGGAAAACACAGGGGATATGGAATACTATCAGAAGGCAGAAAGTCAGCTTACTGATACCGCGGCACAATTAGAAAAACAGATGGAGAACCGGGTGATTTCATTTAGTAAAGATTCCGGAATCATTGGGGAGGACCGGGCGCTTACTTTGAGTAAGAGTGAGAATGCTAAAAATTATGAGATCCGCTATACAACAGATGGAAGTATTCCGAGAAAGACATCAGAAAACTACGAGAAACCACTTCAGTTGAGTGATCAGGAGGACACTGTTGTCAGAGCAGCATTGTTCTATAAAGAGCAGAGAGTCAGTCAGGTATATACAAAGAAATATATGACAGAAGGTATTTCCGTTAAAGATTTGGTAGTATCCCATGAAAACCATTGGGGAGATACTTATGCAAAAGAGAAGATGATTGACGGAAATCCGGCGACAAGATGGGCATCAAAAGGTGTAGATACTTCCAAACCGATGGAGCTCACATTGACATTTGCAAAAGCAGAGCTACTCAGCCAGATGAAATTTGACCTCTTTGTGTCAAGAAATAATGCGATTGGTGCATTTGAAATTCAAGCGCTTGTGGATGGAATCTACCAGACAGTGTACGAAGGTACAAAGATGGGGGATATCAATGATAAGGTGGGAGATGTAGATGGAAACAGCGAAGGGTATCATGCATATTACTTAGCGGAATTTCCGGAGATCAATACGGATTCTGTAAAAGTGATACTGAAAGCAGGATTCTTAGGCGAACCATCTCTGTATGAGGTGACACCACTTTGTGCAGGTGTTCCGGCAGATAAAGCTGGTGACGCAGCAGAATTGGAGAGCATGATTGGATTGGCAGAGGAAGCAGACCGTACATCAGACTATTATGTAAATGCACCGCAGGAACTAAAAGATGCATTTGAAGAAAGCATTTCAGATGGAAAAGAAATGTTGAAAGCATCACAGGATTTGATGGATTCCAGAACCGAATTTTTATCAAATAGATATGACCGTCTTGGCTTTGGGGAGACAGATAAATCGGCGCTGGAGACATTGATTGCACGGGCAGAAGAAGCGCTGAAAGGCGAGTATACAAATGAGTCGTTGTACCAGTTAAAGAAAGTGCTTGCGGAAGCAAAAGAAGTTTTGGCTGATGAGAGTGCAAAGCAGCCAACAGTCGATCAGACAGTGCAGAAACTGCAAAAAGCATTAGATAACTTGGAACAGGGAGGATTTGAAGAGATACAGGTTCCTTCAGGAGAGCTGCAAGGCTCTGACAAATGGATTCAGGCAGGTAAATTCAAGGCGACAGCAGATGACAATGCGGGACCGTTGACGTATGAATTTACCGGACATTTCATACAGGTTCCGACTGTAAAAGGAGATGACCACGGAGTCATTCGGGTGACTCTTCAGGATCAATCCGGAAAACAAATTTATCAGGAAGAGATTGATACATATGCGCAAAACCGAGTGGAAGGAACAGAGCTGATGCAGGAGGAATTTGCAGAAGGCTCGTATACGATTCAGTTTGAGCGAGTGGGAAAAAGCACACAGGCACAGGATAAAAGAGGCTGGGTTGAGGTTGGCGCACTGACGATTCGGAAAGAAAAGAAAGAAATGGTGGATAGATGCAAGCTTGAAGAAGAATTGAAGCTTTGTGAGGGTCTGAATGAAAAAGAGTATACAACAGAAAGCTGGACTGCGCTTCAAGAAGTTGTAAAAAGTGCAACAGAACTTTTGAAAAAACCAGATGAAGAGACCTGTACATCTGAGATGAACGATAAAGCAGCGGAAGTAGAAGCGGCAAGGGAAAATCTCCAGAAAGTGACGGTAGATATATCGGAACTGAAAGAGGTCATTAAGACAGCGAAAGCAATTTCTTCGGAGGGATACACAAAAGAAAGTTTTGAGGCACTGCAGCAGGGTATCAGAGAAGCAGAGGTATTGTTAAATGGCACATATACACAGGATGAGGTAAATGAAAAGACGGCCATTTTGAAACAGCGAATCAGCGGACTGCGTGCGGATAAGACTGCACTTCAAGAAAAGTATGATAAGATTAAAGATATGACACAAGGTCAGGCGACGGATGAGTCATGGAAAGAGTTTACAGGACTTAGAGAACAGGCGAAAAATGTATTGGACAATCCAAATGCAACACCGAATGAGGTATCTGAAATCTTAGAAAAGCTGAATAAATTTGAATTTACATACAAGGATAAAGAGAGCGGAGAAGAAGATAAAAAGGATCCGAATCCGGGCACTTCGGGAGATTCCGAACAACAGGGAACTTCTGATACATCTCACAAAAAGGAGAGTGTAAAAACGGGAGACACTACAGCCATTGCTGTTCCAGTCGCAGGAATTGTGGGAGTAGCAGTATTGTTGTATGTGGTGAGAAAAAGACGAAAAATAGAATCATAATATGTAAAGCGGCTATGAGGCAAACTCACAGCCGCTTTCATTATACGTTATATCTGATAGCAATACGCTCCATTTTCTTTGACTCCATAAAAATCGGCAAAGGAAAGATGGAAAATATCTTGTTCTTTTCCGGATAAATCAATCTGATTTTTGATTAAATACTGATAAATACCGGAATAGTCAATTTTTCCCTGTAGTAAGATGCTGTCAAGCTTTCCATCTCTGATGATGGCACGTCTGTAATTGTGAGCATCTTCCTCCTCAAGCACGATATCGCCTTCCTCGGCAACACCGCGACCGAGGGAGAGTGTGACGAGCCCGTAGAAGTTCATTGTGTTTTTCATGGCGTAGCGGTCTGTGTATTCCGCCTGTATTCCGCACATATTGAGCGCAGCAATCTGTCCCTGCTTCATTGCATTTGGCCAGATTCCGGAAAGACCGGTTACATCTCCTGCCGCATAAATATTCGGGCAGTTTGTTTCCATGGTATCAGAAACCTGAATAAAGCGGTCTACATGAATTGGAGTATCAAGGGCACATTCCACGGCAGGGCGGACACCGGCTGCAACGATCACCAGGTCGCAGTCAATTTTCGTTCCATCATCAAGGAGAACAAAATCAATTGCGCCGGCTTCGTTCATATGTGTCTCTGATGCTTTTTTGCCGAGAAGAAATTTGCAGCCATGTGATTCGAATAAAGTTCTGTACGCATTGCCGGCGGTCTCATTCAGCTGGATCGGAAGAATGCGGTCTGCCATCTCTACAACGGTTACATCTTTCCCCCGCTCTAAAAATGCGTATGCAGCGTCCATGCCGACCAATCCGGAACCAACTACAAGGATACGGTTCGCCTGATCAGCAAGAGACCGGATTGCCTGCGCATCAGACAGGTGACGAAGGCCAAAGACATTATTAGCTTCCCGAAACTGTCCGACCGGAGGAATAAAGCTGTTTGCTCCGGTTGCAATCAGCAGACGGTCATAGGAACAGCAGGTGTTATCATTGAGAACAACGACCTGTTCTGCGGTGTCGATGGTGCGGACAGAGACACCGTTTCTCCATTGAATCCGATAAGTCTCAAAAAAGTCCGGCTCTACAAAGGACAACGTATCCTCATTACGCTCATGACTCAGATAGCGGTGGAGCATACAGCGGGAATGTACATGCTCATCCGTTGAAATCATTGTGATAGCAGCATCCGGGTCATTTTCACGGATTGTTTTTGCGGCGGTGATACCGGCAGCGCCGACTCCGATAATTACATGAATCATAAAGACACCTCCTCAACATAGATTGCTTTCTTTGGACAGGATTTCACGCAGTTTGGCTTTGCATCGTCCTTCATACAAAAATCACATTTGACGACTTTTGTATGGGTTGCGGTGTCTGCTTTTAAAACGCCGTAAGGACAGTTCATGACACACATAAAGCAAGAGCCGCATTTTTTTTCGTCGTAAGAGACAATTCCCGTTTCCGGATCTTTGGAGAGGGCGCCGCTCATGCAGGACATGACACACTCCGGTAGATCACAGTGTCTGCAGAAAATCGGGCGGTAACTGCCGTCCGGCATTTTTTCAATGTGATTGCGAGATTCATTGTGAATATCCGTAAGGTCTAAGTCATAGACGGTTCCAGGGGTATCCCTGTGTGCCTGCATACAGGCGACGGTGCAGTTTTTACAGCCGTCACAGAGAGAGGCATTGATCATAATTCTTCTCATAGCAGCACCTCCTATATCTGTAAGCCCTGACGTTTTTCTAAAATGATCTGTTCCAAAATATCGGCAGAGGCTTTTGCGTCATCGTTGATAATCACCTGTCCGCCGGTCAGTTCTTTCATATCCTCTGTCAGAACCTTCACGGCAGTCTTGCTTCCGGTTACAAATGGAGGAAGTCCAAGGTGAAGCGGAAGACCGAGAGCCAATCCGAAACATCCGTCAGCCAGTGCCTGCTCTTCAAGCCATTGAGCGGCAGACAGAACGAGCGGGAGCTGAGGAAGGTCAACACCAAGTTCTGCGGCAATCTCTGTCGCAACAATTTCAAGACGTCCGATTGCAAGGCAAGGACCAAAATTCAAAACAGGCGGAATATTCAGTTTCTGACAGACTGCACGCAGGCGAGGTCCGGCTAATTCGGCAGCCTCCGGTGTCATCAGGCCACAGTTTTCGATTCCTCCTGAAGAACATCCGGCTGTCAGAACAAGAATATCGCGCGAAATCAATTCTTTTGTAAGTTCCACGCTTAAGACATCGTGTCCGCCGGCTGTTAAGTTTGAGCAGCCTACGACACCGGCAATTCCCTTAATCTCACCTGCTGCGAGCAGTTCAATGAGAGGAGTCCATTTCCCACCGAGGAAGGATTTTAAGGAGCCTTCGCTTACACCGGTTAACGTATGGTCATTTCCATGCTCTTCCATCAGATTGAGCGGAACGCATCCTCGTCTTTCTTTGTAAGCTTCCACAATTTTATCGATGATGAGATCACTTTGTTCTGCGCGGTGTTCAAATTCAAATGGCATCAGTTCTGCATTTGCTTTTTTCGCTACATCATCCAGACAAATCTGTTTGATCTTCAGCTCGTCACAGATTGGCTCGATACCCGGAAGTGTACAGTTGAATTCGGACAAAACTGCATCAATTGCTCCGGTTGCGAGAATTGCTTCGCTTGTGTAGTTATTACCGGCATGTCCGTCGAATACTTCTGTATAATGAGCGCCACGGAGTTGTAGATCCTGTCCCACACAGGTACATCCAACCAACTTGAACCCTTTTGCACCGGCTGCCAAAGCTTTCTTTTTTGCCTCTTCGGAGATGAGTTTTTCCTGCAGATCGACAAAAATCGTATGCTGATGTCCGGTGATCATGATATTGATGTAATCCGGATCAATGACACGAAGTCCGACCGGAGCAAGACGAAGTTCTGGCTGACCAAGAAGTACGTCATTGAGAAGGTTGGTCAGTGTCAGTCCGTATACGCCTGTTGAAATTCCAAGTTTTAGACAGTCAGTGAGCATATCGACAGGGTCAGAGTTTAAGTTTGTGGAACATTTAACCACACCTTTGAAAACTTCTGCTTTTGCACCGCCTGGCATGATACCGAGTTCTTTCCAGCGCTTGATGCGCGGAGCATATGCGATTTTTTCAATCAATTCAGCGGATACATATTCAGGCTTATATAAATCAGCAAGAACGGAGTCGGCGACTTTCTCAGCTTTCACATAGATATCCTCATCTGTGATACCGAATAATTCAGCAAGATGATCCAAAGATTTCAATCCTTTTAATTCACCGCGGATCTGAGCTGTTTTTTTCAAATTCAATGCGGTATTTTCAACAATATGTATATAACATCCGCTGCCGGAAGCGACTGCTCTTAAAAAGTTTCGGGTGACGATCGTGTCTGCGTTGGCGCCGCAGATACCTCTTGGAGCCTCCGGAGTGATACGGCAAGGCCCGTTAGAGCAGAGACGGCAACAGACACCTTGAAGACCAAAGCCACATTTGGTACTCTGACCCTCCACACGGTGATGAGAAGTTTCCACTGGGAGCGAACGGATAAATCCTTCTAAAGGTTTATCGGCGCTTTTGCAAGTTGTACATCCATAACATTGATTCATGATAAAATCCTCCTTTTAAACTTGACTAAAATAGTAAAGATTAGGCCTGAAAAATATGCCTGGCACATTTTTCGAGTATACAAATTATCCGAAAAATAATTCAGATAAAGATTTCTGACGCATCTCCTGCAAAAGCATGGATTGCAGGCGGCAGAATTCCCGATGTACCAGACATGGTTTTTGCTGATTGTTCATAGAACAGTGATAGCCGTCTTTCATACACTCTAAAAGCAGAATGTCAGGGTCTACGGCGGCACAGATGTCATAGAGAGAAATCTCAGATAATGTCCGGTTCAGACAATATCCGCCATTTGTGCCGCGGCAACTTTTTAAAAGACCCTGTTTTTCCAGTTTTCTGGTAATTTTGTATGTCATTGCAGAAGGAAGCTGCTCTGCTGCACAGATATTGGAGACACTGACAAGTTCTCCGTCTGAGAGCGCTCTCATAATTCGGATCGCATAATCACATTCTTTTGTAAACAGCATAAAATACATACCTCCTGAGTCATTTCGCCCAATCCTGTTCGGGTTGTATTTACTATATAATACTGGATAAAAATGGTCAAGTATATAGAAGCTACTTGTAAAAAAACGGTAATATAGACAAAAACAGGAGGTGTTTGTCTATGTTTTAACAAATAAAATTATACAACATTAACAAAACAAACCATTGTGTGTTACAAGAATCTTCGAAGTGGAATGGTTATCACACGCAGTATGGCATAGAAGATCTTTTTTCCAAAACTCAAATCTTTGGAGTGATAGTTTTCACCGTAATCATATTCACTGTCATTTCCCATTGTTTTGCTGTATGTTTTGTCGCGTTCCATTTCAGCTTGGATGATGGAATTTAACTCCGGGCAGTCCACTGCAAGCATCAGTTCGGTATCCGGATAGGTGCTTCGCATATCCATATTATAAGAGCCGACAATGCTCATGCGGTCATCAATCAAAACAGCTTTTGTGTGACAGGAATGAGCTCCCATAAATTCATAGACGCGGGCGCCGGTTTCCCAGATGTTTTTTTTCTGGTTCAGATAATCTGTGCATCCCCAAGGATTTGCGCCGCTTGCCACATCATTTGTGATGATCTCCACCGGAATGTTCTTTTCGTGAAGTTCTGTCAGATCCTGATACATTTCTTTTCCGCAAATAATATAAGGAGTGTAGATACGCGCCTGTTCGCCTTGCATCATGAGCTGATGAAGAGAATACCACATCCACGGCTCTTTGTTCTCGGACTTGATTGGATTGGAGAGCAAAGATACTTTATTTGTCTGCAGTGTGAGTGCTTCATAGTTCAGTAATTAGTGTGCAGCCTCTTTTCTATGCAAAAAATTACAGCCAGGCTTCGAAAAGTCTGGCTGTTGGTGTAAAATATAAGTATGCAAACCCCTATATTATTACACAAGAATTATACTTTGAATGAGGAAGGATATCAACTAAAACTTCCTTTAAACTTAGAAACAATTATTCCAGTAGATGATTCTGTGCGGTTGCTGAGTCAGTTTGTGGAGGCTATGGATTTAACGGACTTATATTCTACTTATGAAAGAATAAATACAGTATCGCCAAGAACGCTCTTGAAGATTGTTTTATATTCCTATATGAATGGTGATTATTCCTCTCGCTCTATGGAATTGAACTGTAAGCGAGATATTAATTTCATGTATCTTTTAGAGGGAAAACCAGTTCCTGACCATGCCACTTTTGCCCGTTTCCGCAGTATTCATTTTGCTCCGTGTGCGAAACGAATTCTCGCTGAAATGTCTAATCTCCTTTACGAACTTGGAGAAATTTCGGGAGAAACGATTTTTATAGACGGTACAAAAATCGAAGCCTGCGCCAATAAATATAC
>PPYE01321118.1_pt1 | contig 12182 bp, 2 predicted proteins | sample 1559881 | NCBI WGS metagenome assembly PPYE01 (sample SAMN08240022, study PRJNA423297) | Human gut metagenome, whole genome shotgun sequencing project.
TAGGAGGCTTGATTGCCCAAGAACAAAATAGAAAGCATCATTTTGATAGTTTACAAAAACTTAAATCATTTTAGCGGAAGCCAGTACAAATATGCATATTCACCTACCCTGTTAATTGAAATACTACACCAATAAATATATGTAGTGATACAAAAAAGTATTGCCGTCTTTCTTAACCTGACTCAATTTTCAATTTAATAAAATCCGAATTAAGTTAAGCAGACAGCAATACCAACTGCAATGTTAATAGTTAGTTGTAGAAAAAAATCTCAATTCAAGTAATAATTATACTGTCCAACCAACAATATAATTGTCTTTATGCTTCATTGTATGTATTTCGACACCTCTTACAAATAAATTCTCCCCTTCAATCTTTTCAACTTCATATTTGTTAGGTCTTCCTTTTAAACCTTCTCCGGTCATCTTGCTAAAAGCTTCTTTTGCTACCCAAAAACGAGTATTCCACTCTGCAATGTCTTTCCCTTCCATCAGTTTAAGCTCGTGTTGGGTGAAAGAATGCTTCATAAATTCGTCACTACGGATAGCTATTTCTTCAATGTCAATACCGACCGGTTTATTGGATGCAATGGCAACTGCTTCTGTTTTTTTATGTGCCAGAGAGATTTCTATCTTGTCAATACCTTCGGGACCATAAACATACGGTTTACCGTTAGTATTGTATCTTGTAAATATCTCTATCGGATAGCAGTAATCTTCTCCTTCTTTAGCATGGAATGCCCTGACAGCATCTTTCAAAGCAATCCGGCTTATCAGATACTCTCTTAGTTGCTCCATTTGTGATTCATCATATAGCTGCTTTTCAGGATAACTCAGGTATCTTTTATAAAGGAACTGCCAACTAGCCACTTTTTCATAGGCATTCTCATAATAGTATACGTTAGGAGCCAACGATTTAGCAATCAGATTTTTGGTTGGTTTTAATATTACATTCCATATCATCTGATCAAATTCAAATCGCTGATTATACCATCCCTTGGTAGTGGCCCACAACTTTCCATCGCGTTTCACTACCATATCACCAATTACAAAGTTGGGCTTTATATTCTTTATGATGAGTGTCTGGTCGAAAATACCTTCCTGATCTTGTATGTCCTGGTAAAAATTAATCTCTTTAACTCTCACAGGAAAAGAAATTGTATTTTCTGTTTCTGTTAAATGCAGGAACAGTCCTACGGATTGTCCCATATTATCCAACATAGACCCATACCCTTCTACTTTCTTACCATATCCATGAATCCCTTTCTTTGTGATTCTCTCCATTGCTACTGATGATTGATAGGCTGGTCCATGAAAAGCATATTTTTCAAAAGATTCTTTTACGGGTAATGGTTCCATTATTTTCTCTCCCAAATCTACAGGGGCCATATACTCTACCGGAGGTTCCGGATATTCATCGCCAACGGTTATATCCATCATGGCGTATCCCTTCATTTCCAGTGAGACTGTATTTTCTGTTTTCCATGTACCTACAACTTTCTGTTCAAAAGGAGTTTCAACAGACATCCATCTCATTACCATAGCCGGACCAATCTTTAGTATCTTCTTCGTTGGAACTTGCCGTTTAACAATCTCAGCAAATAATTCCAGCGTCATGGTAAAAGGTATTACCGGATTCAGGTCTTCTCTATACTTCCAGTCCTTAGGTTGCCTTATTACTGCATGATCAATCAGATAAGGATGCTCATCCAATGTTGCACGGTATATCTCCTCAAATTTAGTTCCTTTCCTTTTCACAGGAGCAGGAGCCGCCTTTGTTAGAGGAAGTTTTCCATTCTTTTCCTTGACAGATTCTAGTAGAGCCGTATCTATATTAGCATTATCCAGATATCCATTCTCTTTAAAAATGGTAGCCATTTCATTTTGAACAGATAACATTTCACGCACACGTTCATTCATGGCATTAATGTTCTCGTTCATTACCTGCAATACGGGATGCTTAATTTCGCCAGCAGATGATTGTGGCAAATGGGTACGAGTACAATATTTATTTATCGCTTCTTTTAATACAGTGAAATCAGTAGTAAAAGGAGTTCCTATAGGCAACGTCACCAGATTTTTTGATATCTGGTACTGTATCCTCACTCCCATAAAAGTATAGTCTACATCTCTTCCTTCAATGAACAATGTTGCTAACACTCTTCTTAGCTGTTCTACTCCCAGGCGTTTGGGTACACTTGACGCAATGGCGCTATATGGCTTACCTTTGAGAATATCATCAATATACCAGATCAATCCGCCAACACCTACCTGAATGAATACCCTCGCGTCCTCTTCGTTGTACAATTTCTCGATCATTTCACGGAAACGGACGGGTTTTATCAGGTGCTCTACAATGGTTTTCTTAAATCCTTCTTTATCTTTCGGATAGACTTCCAAAGTGGTGGCTGACCACACAGGCGTATCACTCTCCAACAGTTCTATATGTTCAAAATGATCGTCAACCAAATATATCCGATCTGCTATAAAAGGAGTATGGAAACCGGATTGGAAAGGTAGAACATGATAAAAAATATCTTTGGATTTTAATACTTCTATGATAGCTTCCTTGGCTTTACCCGTTCCACACAATAAAACCTGACTCGGACAGTTGTCGTTAGCTAAACAAAGGTCAGGGATATCTTTGTATAAAGGTTCGAGCTTATCATGGCTGCAACCTACTGCAATATAATGAAGATCTTCTATTGTCTCGCCATTAAAATCGAGTGAATTCATCATCTTAAGAATTGACTCATCCGAAACGAGCCCTGCCGATCTGGCCGCATACCATTCTCCTATACTATAACCACTATATGCATCAGGAGTTACTCCTAACTTTTTAAAAGCAATATCACTGAAGAGAGAATTATAAAACTGCTTAACAGATTGTTCCGTAAATACATTTTCTGATTCGTACTCAAATCTCGGAAGATCAAAATAATCGCTTACTGAGTCTGTTTCCGATTCCATATCAAAATCAAAACCCGGAAATAAAAATACAACTTTACCACCTGCCGAAAGCAATGGCGTATTTGTAAACCAGATATCCATATTTCCTTTCCAGGGTTTATCCTTTTCTACTACTGTTTTTGCTATCTCGACCCGCTCGTCGGTAGGATTGAAAATTACCAGACGATAGTCTCCGCCGGACAAAGTGAAATCCCTGATTGCCAGCTTCTTCAAAAGGTGGTCTTTTGATGAAGCTGATAAAGCAATCGATTCTTCCTGGGGTATAACCTTTTTTGTTTCCGGTTTTACCTCTTTTTCATAGGCTGTTAGTATAGCATGAGAATTTATTCCTCCGAAACCAAATGCATTTACTCCCGCTATTAAAGGATATTTGCTTCCATCCCAATCAACGAGTTGTTGTGCCGGGCGAAAACGGGAGTCTAACATTGACTTTAATGGATTTTCACAATGCAGCGTCGGTGGTATTTGCCGATGATACAAGGATAAGGCTGTTTTAATCAGACCAATCATTCCGGCAGCCGGCATGGTATGACCGATATTTGATTTAACCGAACCAAGCAAAGCTTCCGGATAAGAATTATCGCCAAAGAAATCCTTCAATGTAGCAACCTCGGTTCTATCACCAATCATAGTGGCAGTACCATGGGCTTCAACATAGCCGATCTTCTTAGGATCCATACCTGCATTTTTCCAAGCCATATCCAAGACCCTTTTCTGACCATCTACAGAGGTAACCATTACATGTGATCCGCCCCCATCACTACATACTGCCGTACCTTTAATAACGGCATAAATTCGATCTTCATCCTGAATTGCTTTATCTAAAGTTTTAAGCACCAACATACCTCCTCCCTGACCGATAAGCAGTCCATCGGCATCTTCACTAAAAGGAGATATCTGCCCCTTATGAGATAAAGCTCCCATCATATTAAAGGCCCCCCAGAACATCGGACTATGCCCGGCGTGCATACCACCGGCAACAGCAATGTCACATTGCCCGCTCTGCAGCAGACGCATACAATGTTCTACAGCAACTATCCCGCTGGCACATGCTGCGTCGATAGTATAGGCAGGGCCTTGCATATCAAATTTATTGGCGACTAAAGAAGCTACCAGGTTGGGCATTGTACCAATAGCAGTATCTGCCTGGTATCGCCCTTGTTGTGCCTGATAACTTTTCTTTATTTTATCAATTTCATGATCCGGGATTTCAGGTAATACGGTTTTAATCATCTCTGTAATCTGAGTAGCAGTTCTGATAATCTCCAACGAACGAAGAGGTATCAAACCGGAAAAATTACCTTTACCGATGATAATACATCCTTTTTGCAAAGGTATCTCCTTTTGAAGAACCTCAGCGTCATATAATGCCTGTTCGACACCAGCCAGAGCTATTAGATGTTCGGGGTCCATTCCGTCTACAGCAATGGGTAAAATTCCATAACGTAACGGGTCCACCCGGAAAGGTTTTGCGAAACCTCCACGATTACAGTAAAACCGGTCTATAGCGCCTTTTTCCTCCTGGAAATAACAATGATCTATAATTTCATTCGGCACCTCTGTTATTGAATCAACTCCATTTGCGAGATTTCTCCAAAAATCTTCTACACTCTCTGCACCAGGACAGTATATTGAAATCCCAACAATTGCAATATCACTTTTCCCCATGGTTTATCTTATGTCGTTCAACAATTTTTCAACACTCTTACTACCTCCCATAACCATTACAGCAGGTTCTTTTCCATATTTTAGTTCGTTTACAAAATATTCTGCACCTTCTTGTAACGGAATCATATTAAGACCTCTCTTCTTAAACTCATTTTCTAATGAGGCGGACACCATACCTGCACCTTTCCAAGGCCCCCAGTTGAAAGAAAGAACTCTTGTTTCTGATTTTCTCCCGGCAAAAGCGGCAGAAGTTAAGTCAAATACACTGTTGGCGGCAGCATAATCTGCTTGTCCCTTATTGCCAAGCGCAGAAGCTGCACTACTAAAAAGAATAAGAAATTTGAGATCAGAAAGAAGTTCATCAAAGATTATGTGCAACGGGGTTACTTTAGTCGAATAAACCTGTTCAAATGATTTCCATGTTTTCTGGCTAAATAGCTTATCGTCTAATATAGCAGCTGCATGTATTACTCCATCTATTTTACCATATTCTTTACGAACCTCTTTTATCAAAGACTTGAATTGCCTGCTATTTTTAATATCGACGGATCTATAAGTTACCTTTGCACCGGAAGATGCAACCTTATTTAAGGCTTCACTTATCTGGTTAGATTTAAATATAGACTGTACTTTTACTTCTATCTCTTTAGGCACCTTCATGTGTTCCGTATGAATCAGATATTGACGAATTTCGTCTTTCGTTTTCAGTGTACTATACTGATTTTCTTCTTCAGTCAGCATAGAAGTACGTCCTACCAACACATATTGACATGGATACTCCACACCTAATTTTGATATAAGCTCTGGTGTAATTCCTTGCCCACCACCGAGAACAAGCACTACTGAGTTATTATCTAATCCTAAATCTGAGGTTTCCTGATTTACTAATGGGGTTATTTTAGGTTCCAGAGTAAGACGTTCTCCATCTTTATATACAATTTCCGGATATTTCCTGTCTTTTACCGATAGCTCATTTTCTACAATTTCAGGTAAAGTATTAATATCAAATGGATTATAAGAATCTATAATTCTGAAATTAATATCCGGATATTCATGAGAAAGGGTTTTGAGTAATCCGGGAAATCCATTGATGTCTTTCAACACCTTTGTATCTTCATTATTCAGTATGTGAGTTATCATGTCACTAAATGTATATACCCATCTGAGCTCTTCCATATCAGCAGATTTAATCATTTGGAATAAATCCTTAATTGTATAATTTGATGTAGAGCCAGAAACATTTAATAAGATCAGGCCATTATATCCTTTTAAATTACCCCCTGCTTTAATAATATCTACAATAGCTCCTTTTGTTTCTAAATAATCTTTAATAGCAGCAGCAAATTCACCTTCATCATCTGTTAAAGCAAAATGCTGACCTTCAATAAGAAGGGCTTCTCCTGAGCTAATAGAATGAGCTGTGAAATCGAAGCAAATCCGTGTTAACACATCTTCATCTTCTTCTATTATTTCTACCGTCTGAGGTTTACTTTCCAGTTGCTTGATCTCTTCACTTTCTTTCATGGCTTTTACAGCATCCGAGTTTCCTATTTCCTCAATCCAGGTCATCAATTCATTCAATGTCTTAATGGAAGCTATCTTTTCAATTATATCTTCCGATTCATCCATATCTTCGGGGAATCTCATTCTTTCTCTCAACGATCCGATTATCTCCATACGCTTGATGGAGTCTATACTTAGGTCAGCTTCCAGATTTACATCCATTCCGAGCATGTCTATCGGATAACCAGTTTTCTCGCTTACCACTTCTAATAAAATATCTTTTATTTCGTCATTAGACAACGATAATATATGTGGCAGGTGCGAATCATCATCACCTTCAATCTGGTGGGTTCCTTCCACAATTTCAGCTTCCTGTATTTCGATATTCTGTTGAGTTTGTGAGTTTTGCGGACGTTGAGGCGCATGAGGTGTTACTTCATATTGTCCGAGATAACCTAACATTACATCCCGTTGATTCTGGATCATTGATTCCTGGTTTTGTATCAAGGCTTTCATACTTTCCAGATATTCAAGCATGATCCTGTCTGCTCCTACATTGTTTTTATCGTTTTGCATATCATTTAGTAAAATTAGAGGTTGGGTAATTGGGTAAGCTCCATCAGCAGGCATCTTTCCTGATACAGGAACTGCATTATGCCCATTGATGCGCCATAAAGTAGAATTATTTTTATAATTGTCCGGCTCGTCAATATTGATGACAGATGCTTCTCTTCCATCAAATAACCTTTCGATATTAAAATTTTTACCTGTAGACAAATATTGAGCAAGTGCTTTTAATAAATAGGTAATACCTTCGGTATCTTTATTTTCAGTTTGTATTACTGTTATATCGTCTCCCAAGGTAGCCTGAGCAAGTCCTATCAATACTCTTCCCGGACCTGTTTCGACAAATATGCGGGCACCCTTTTCAAACATATTTTGTATTTGTTGCGTAAACAATACGGGTTTGACCAGGTGTTCGCTGAGGCGTTCTTTTATCTCATCGGCTTTCTTCGGATATGTTTTTGCTGTGGTATTAGACCATACTTGTATCTTAGGCTTATTGAAGGTGACATTTTTCAACTCATCTGCATAGATTTCTTTTGCTTTTGCAAGTAAAGGACTGTGGAAAGCACATGCTACATTTATTTCTTTATAAGCAATTTTCTTTTCGCTCATTTTACCCATAAATGCATCCATGCCCGGAGTTGTACCCGCTAACACAGTTTGTTTTGTTGAATTAAAATTCACGGCCCAAACTTCTGTTTCACCTTCAAGCAAACTATTTAGTTCATCTTCCGGCATACTAACAGCCACCATTTTACCTTTATCATTTTCGATGGCATTTAAAATGGCTTCTGCTCTTTTCCTGCTCAGGGAGGTTAAATTCTCAGGAGAAAATGCTCCGGCAAAACAGAGGGCGGGCAATTCACCATAGCTATGTCCTGCAACCATATCCGGCTTTATACCGAGTAAATTCAGGAAATCAGCTATTGCCCAATCTACCATTCCTAATAGAGGTTGTGCGTTGCGGGTATCAGTTATTTCTTTCTGCTGTGCCTTTTTACTTTCTTCATCAAATACAACTTCAGGGAATATAATCTTCTCGTATTCTCTGTTTTCATTCAGCAAACGCCTCATGGAAGGGAAAGTTACGAAAAGACTGCGTGCCATATTCACCCGTTGACTTCCCTGTCCCGAGAATAAAAATGCTACTTTACCATCTTTTACGTCCCTATAATAAATACCAAACTCCCTCTTATCTTCACAGGCAGAATCAATCTTACCTAATAGTTCCTCAATGCTATTCGCTACAATAGAAACCTGTATTTCTTTTTTAGAATAGACGGCAAGTGTGTATGCAATATCTTTTAATTTAAGGCTATTATTTAATAAAAGTAAATCTTTAACCTTTTGCATTTGTATTTTTGCATCTTCTATTTTATCTCCCCTGAAGACAAATAATTCAGATGGCCATACATTCATACTTACAGTATCCGGAACATCAGGTTTATAATTCTGAATTATTGTGTGAAAGTTAGTACCACCAAATCCAAAAGAACTAATACCGGCAATACGTTTTTCCGCATTCCATATAGTTGGTTGCGTATTAAATACGAATGGACTTGTTTTAGGATCATAAGAAATATTAGGTTTTTTGAGATGGGTAATAGGAGGTATCAATCCATGATGAACGGAAAGAACTGCCTTAATAAGACCGGCAGCTCCCGCTGCACATTTGGTATGACCCACCTGGGTTTTTACGGAGCCAATATATGTCTGGCTTTTTACTGCTCCCGATTCGACAAATAAATCTGTCAAGGCTGCTAATTCTGTTCTATCTCCAACAACCGTACCTGTTCCGTGAGCTTCGATAAAACCAACTTCAACCGGTGAAATTCCAGCAGCACGATAGGCTCTTTGCAGTGCTTTTGTTTGTCCCTTCCGACTAGGAGCTGTCATCCCCAGAACTTTTCCGTCACTACTTCCTCCTACACCTTTAATAACAGCATATATCTTGTTGCCGTCACGTTCGGCATCCTCCAGTCTTTTTAATATTACTACCCCGATTCCTTCGCCTAAAGCCATACCGTCAGACTCTGAATCAAAAGAGGCACAATGTCCGTTTTTAGATAATGCATAAGTACTGCCGAACATTAAGAAGTCGGTAGCTCCATTGTGTAAGTCTGCTCCTCCGAGAACAACCATATCAGAACGGTATGAAGACAACTCCTGACATCCCAGGTCAAGTGCTGCTAAGGAAGATGCACAGGCTGCATCAACTGTAAAGTTACGGCCTCCCAGATTTAACCGGTTAGCAATTCTACCTGCAATAACATTTGAAAGAACCCCGGCAAATGAATCTGCCGTCAAGCGGGGAAGAGCATTTTTTACTACTTCCGGCAATTCACCGAACATTTGCTTTGTACCTGACCTAAGTCCGTATAAACTAGCTAGTTCGCCTGCCCCCTCAGCACCAAAGATTACTGATGTATTGTCAAGGTCTACTTCAGCCAGATTATTGTAACCGGCATCTTCTAAAGCCCTCTTAGCTATTAATAGGCTCAATAACTGGACAGGTTCAATAGAAGCCAATGACTGTGGCGTGATACCAAATTCCAGAGGGTCAAAATCAACAGTAGGAATAAATCCTCCCCATTTGGAGATAAGATGATCCGAGTCCCGGGTATCCGGTCTGAAAAATAAGTCTTTGTTCCAACGGGAATCCGGAACTTCTGTCATACAATCTTTTCCAAGAAGAAGATTTCTCCAATATTCATCGATATTCCTCGCCTCAGGAAACATGCCCTCCATTCCTACAATCGCTATTTCTAATGGCCTTGCCGGATGGATGGGTTTTTCGATATCTTTTAATTGATCTATCAGCTTCTTACTATTTTCAGCTACATCAACATGCAACTTCTCAATTGTAGTAACTTCATTCAGTAAAGCAGTAACTTGCCCTGTTAAATATAAGCCTTCTTCTGACTGTTCTTTTACGGATAGTTTCACAAGTTCATCGTCACGCCTTTCCACACCTTTGGCTGCAATTCTTAATCGGCCGATATTCATCTTTTCCAATTCGAACAAGATATCTTTCGAGTCCATCCCGGAGTCTATCATCCGTTGCTTTTCTTGTTCGAAAAACTCAGTAAAAGGTGTTACTAGGGAACGGCTCTCCTGTCCTATTCCGGTTTCCAGTAATATAGTATGATCCTGAGAGATCAAACGTTTCTGGTATTCCTTTACAATGGCTCCTGATTTTACTGCTTCCTTTGTATATAAGTAAGAAGTACCCATCAGAACACCAATTTTTGCTCCTCTCGCAGCCAAAGTAGCTGCCATTATGGAAACAAATGCAGAAGAAAACTTATCAGCTATACCTCCGGCAAAGAATACACTGAAGGCAGAGATTTCATCTTCTTCCAATAACCGGGTTATTTGTTTTTCCCAGAGTATTAAACTGGAAAGAGGCCCCACATGGCCACCACTTTCACGACCTTCGAATATAAAGTCTCTGGCTCCGTCTTTTAAATACATATCCAGTAATGCAAGAGATGGAATATGCAAAAAGACTTTAATACCTTCTTTTTGAAAAGGTTTTGCCAAAGCCGGACGTCCTCCGGCTATGAGTACGACATTCGGTTTTGTTTCTAAAATAAATTTAGTCTGATTTTCCCGTATTTCAGATAAAGTAAAGCCTAACATGCCTACTCCCCAAGGCTTATCCCCTAATAAAGCAGCAGTTTCCCTTAATTTATTCTGGCATTTTTCACGTGTCATTACCCCCAAAGCAAAGAAGGGAAGCGCACCTCCTCCAGCTACATCATTAAGGAATTCGGGGACATCGCTGATACGAGCCATGGGTCCCTGAACTATCGGGTACTTAATACCCAGCTCTTGTGCCAAAGGACTATCCGGACCAATAATATTCTGATTTCTGGATTGAATAAAATGTCCGTAGACAGCTTCATGAAAACCGGTTACTAAAGCCCTTAAATTTTTGTAAGTATTTTGCAGATCTATGGAAAAAGAGATATCCTGCCCCATTGGAAGATAATTCTTCGACAAATCAAATCCCCCCAAATAAGGAAGTAAATCCTTACGAGATGGATCATCAGGAAGAACCGGTGACATATTCCTATATAATACCCTAAAGTTATCAATAAGAATTGTTTCACTTCCACTGAATTTCCGGCACATATCTTTAATCTCCTTAGGTGCGGAACATTCCGGAAAAGTAGAAATCTGAGAATCAAAGATGACACCTTTAGCTCCCATAGAAAGGAACGCAGAAGAAGAGTGAATACCAGCTCCACCCTGAATGTAGATATTTGTCCGGGAATCGGGATATTTTTTCATAATACCCTGAAATAAGACAAAAGATGTCTCATCTGCCACTCTACCAGCTCCTTCATTGCCTTTTACTACGATCGAATGCGCTTTGTTCTTTATAGCACTCTCCGCTTCTTCCAGGGAATGAACCTGATACAAAACTTCTACATTTTTATGTACCGATATATTCATGCCAAACGGCAACAATACCTTCGTTACATTTTTAGGTAGTTTCAAACTCGTCATTGCTTCGGAAGCAATACATACTCCAAATGGTTTCTCCGTTTTTGAGGAGAGAAGTTCAAGTTCTCTCTTTGCCTCATATTCGTTTCTCCCTAAGTGTAATATTGGGAACGCCCCGGCTTTGATAGTTTTCAAAGCTAACATTACATCAGGAATTTCAAAAGGAGAAAGAACACACAATTCCTTTTTCTCTTGCATTGAAATTCTATTTTTATTGATGTATAAAAATTATAGTAAAAAATTTATTTTATCGTTTTGCGTTGGGAGTATGTTTTTAATGGGGGAAATTTGCTCGTTTTTGTCTTACATAGTAAAGCCTTTCTTTTATGTTTATTGTGTTTTGTTCTCTTAAATAAAACAGGTTCGTTTAGATTGTGAGAGTTAACTTTTACTGAAACAAAATTATTCCTGTAAAGATTAGTCGCGATCTTAACGAACCTGTTTTTATATATAGTCGCAAATATAATATAAATTACATAACAAAAACAGTGAAAATATCTTGATATCTTAAAGCATATAGATATTATAATCTGCAAATTCTCTAATTATTGTAAAGAAACTTAATTTACATAAAAGAGTTTTTTATCAATACAACCCTTAATTTTAAGGATAATATTTAATCAAATATTTATACAGCATATTAACAACCTAACTTGCTTAATATGAATTATTAATGCAGTAATCAAACAAACAAAAAATTAAAAGAAATATAATAAAAACTTTAAAAACATGTTAATACTTCTGGTTATAAATAACTTATTATTAAGTTAACATTTATTTAAATGCACAAGCTTATAGCTATATTATTTTCAACATTACAATAAATAAAATCAAGAGAAATTAATAAAGAAATTTAGTATTTATGTATACAAACATACTCTCCCATATTTTTATCATCTTAGGTATATAGTGAATTAATAAAACTTATTGCATTGGATAAACTATAAAATAATTAGTTTTAGCAA
>PPYE01107882.1_pt1 | contig 12181 bp, 16 predicted proteins | sample 1559881 | NCBI WGS metagenome assembly PPYE01 (sample SAMN08240022, study PRJNA423297) | Human gut metagenome, whole genome shotgun sequencing project.
GGCTCCTACTGGCATCACATGATTACTGAAGAGTTCATGAATGTGATTGAGGGAGCGGGCATCGAACCCGATGAAAATAACTTACACCAGTTGGCTGATATCTTTGAGGACTTCAGACAAAGAGCATTTAAGGCTGAAAGTTTTGCTGACGAGTCGCAGACTTGGGCGACCAAGGCCCAGGAGTTTGCGCAAGCAGCTCAGGCAGAAGCCGATTCTAAAGTTGCTTTGGTTAGAGAGGCGGGTGAGGCTCAGGTGCAGGCCGTCAATGCGGCTACTGCAGCTTCTCAGGAAGAAATAGAGCAAAAGACTGCTGAATTGGAGGCCAAACTTCAGACTCTTATCGCCGCGCTAGACGCCAAAGGCGGTGAGCAGGTTAACTTAGTTAAGCTGCAGGCTCAAGAGATTCTTGATGCAATTCAGTTGACAAAGAATCAAGTAGAAGAACTGGTCAATTCTGCAGGCTATTCCATGAGGTGGCTTGCCGACGCCCACGAAGGAACTAATCTGACCGCCGCTTTAACGCCAAGCGATAACGTTAAGGTTGGAGACCACATTATTAACAGGGGTGGCGAGGTCTACGAGCTTATCGAATTAAGAGGTACGGAAATTGTTCTAGGTCCGGTCCTTGCGGTTTGGGGAGACGTAGGACCTACCGGGATCACTCCTGAGATAGACATCAAGGTTTCTGCTCTTAGTGCCGGACAACTTCCTACCATAAGTAAGAGCGGTACGGCTGAAAATCCTTCGTTTACGTTAGGAATCCCGAAAGGCGATAAAGGAGATAAGGGAGACCCCTTTGTTTATGAGGACTTCACGGCAGAACAGCTTGAAAGTTTGAAACCGCCCCAAGCCACAACAGAAATTAGCGGCGTAGTTGAATTGGCCACGGTTGAGGAAACGGTGCTCGGGGAAGATGACGCTCGGGCCGTAACTCCCAAAGGAGTCAAAAAAACAATTGAAGGCTTGATAGCTTACGACGTAGTGACAGGACAAGAGAACTTCAATATTTTGGAATTACTGACGCAATGACTTATGCATAAGTTGTTGAAGGGTAATTTGAGTTGAGTCAGTGCGGATTAGTCTGCCCTAATTTTTATATGGAGCATATATGCAAACAACTGTAGAAGCAGTAAAAGTCCTTCTAAAGGATCCGTCCACAGGAACCTATTTAATTCCTTATTTAGCAGAGGCAGCCAAGGTTGATAAAAACGGTAATGAGATAACGGGGACGTATGCAACAAAAGCAGAGTTGGCTAATTATCTGTCCTTGGCCGGAGGAACAGTAACAGGAGCGTTGAGCGTCGGGGGCGGTATTACTGCTTCTTTAAACGGCAATGCATCATCTGCCACTAAAGCAACTCAGGATAGTGCCGGCCAGCAAATTAACTCGACCTATATCAAAAACGTTAGTGTAAACGGACGAACGATTACCTTTACCCGTGGTGATGGAACAACTTTTACTATCACCACTCAGGATACTGTTACAACTAACTCTTCTAATTGGTCTGTTTCTAATGGAACAAATGGATGGGCACGTGATAATTCCACGGGATTTACCATTCAATGGGGATGGGCTCATACAAAAGCTACGCGGATTGACTTTCCTCGAAGCTTTTCCTCAGTTTTATCTGTTGTAAACGGTCAGTGGTACGACAGCCATTCTGGCGATACAGACAACATTCTTTCATGGAATAACAGCGGGTATACGCGATCTGCCATTGGTGCTTTCAAATGGACTTGGGTCGCCGTTGGCTTTAGCTAAATCCGACAGCAATGTACTTACAACTGCCCGAGGAATGATGAGAAAAACCTGAATTGTTTAAATTATTCCCCCAGCTGTAGTTGCCTGAATCCCAAGGTGCAAACGCTACAGACAAAACGGAAGAGAAACTGCGAGCGAATGTAGTCCGGACCCCACCACCGGCGCTGGCCGAGCCCCAAACGATAGTAAATCCCGTTGAGTTATCACGTGTTTTTAAGGAAAATCATATGAATTATCTGATTAAATTTGATGAAAACGGCAGACGTACTGAAACGTACGTGAGAGAAGAGAAAACAGAAGCCCAAATTAATAAACTGCTGGCGAACGGATTTCTTGCGATTTCTGAAACAGAGTATCAATTGCTGATTGGCAACATTGACGGGCAGGAGTACATCAGAAAATCGGATGGAACTTTTACTCCATATGTTCCTCCCGAGCCCACCGAGGAAGAAAAGGCCGCCTCAGCATTAGAACAGGCAAAAGCTGAGCGAGCCGAAGCGGTCTCTAAAATTACGGTGGAAGTTGACGGAATGATCTTTGATGGGGACGAAACTGCCCAGACCCGCATGGGAAGAACAATTGCGGCGGCAATTGCCTGCGGTGTTGATCTGGACACAGAAACCCGGGCTTGGGTATTGGCAGACAATACCGTTACACGGGTAACCGTGCGGCAGTTATCGAGAGCTTTGCGGCTGGCTGGGGATGCTCAAACCGCACTTTGGACTGTTCCTTACGAGGCGTAAAAAGCGGGAGCCGGGCACAAGACGATTTAACTCTGAGAAAGGCTCGGTGTTTCGATGGAATCTGCCTTAGGACTGGTTAGCTGGGCACTTCTGGCACAGTCTTGAATAAATCCGTCCCATTGCTTATGAAGTTGGTCAGTATTTGACTGTTCGCATGTTTGGATGATTTTTGTCCAGGAAAAACATAGCTGGATCTCTTGTGCTTTGAAGTATTTTTTGCCTCATTGAGCAATGAAAGAGCATAGGCAGTAAGAGGCACTCTGTGCAGTCTTTTCATTTTCATGTGTTCAGCCGGAATTGTTAGACAATCTTGTTTAATCCAGTCCCACCGCAGTTTTACGACTTCTCCCGGACGCAGCATTGAGTAAAGAGAAAAGAAAAAAATCAACTGAAGATGCTTGTTTGCATTCTGGCAGATGACGTCAATGACGGCAGGCAACTCACACCAAGGGAGTGAGGGTCGCGGAGTTTTCTTGGGGGCTTTGAATAACCTGCTGACTCCCGCTATGGGGTTGTGGAGAACGTATCCGGCGCAGACTGCAAGATCGAAAATTTCTCTGATTCTCATCAGGCATCGTTTTGCGGTGGCACGTTTCCCTGACTGTTCGATAGGTTTGAGCAATCGGATAATCGTGGGCGCCGTGATATCGTCAAGCGGCTTCCTTGCCAAAGCGGAAACAACATATTTATCCAGTCGCTGCTTCTCGGATTGATAACTGACGATTTCTCCTCGTTTCAGGCTTTTCCAGAGGCAATAGGCATCTTGGAATGTATATCCGTTTGGGGCTGTAAGTTCGTATTTTTGCCGTTCCCGTTTGGCAAGCTGGCATGCCTGGCGTTTTCCGATTTCAGGGAAATGTCCGAGCGTTATGTCAGATACCCTGTTGTTAAAAGGAATCCGAACAACCCATGATTTGACACCGGACGGCATGACTCTAATGGACAGTCCGGTGTCAACGGTCAGTGAATAACGTTTCTTGGCGGGGCTTAGTTGTTTTATTTTGCTATCGGTGAAAGAAGACTTTTTCATAAAAATCTTTCTTTTAGCAAAAAAGAAGGTTAAAAGCACAATTTAACAATTGATCATGCACATCAGACCTTTCTTAAATAAACACCATTCTTGTAGGTGAAATCGTGATTAAACACACAGACCTTATAAACACTCTCATCGCCTGCGTTGGTGGGCTCGGTTTAATCGCTGGGCTTCTTCGCTACGTCGATGACTGGAGAGAAAAACGCAAGGAGAGACCGATTGAGTTCTCTGCGCTTGAAGCAATCTGGGAGGCATTGTCCGGAGGCGTGACCGCGATTGGCGTCTTTTGGATCCTCGAAGGCTATGGCGTCAATGAGCTGGCCGCAGTCGGAATTTCTTTCATGGCTGCTTACCTTGGAGTCAGGATCATCGCCTATTACATCAAAAAATTTTTAGACAGCAGACTAGGAGCTAAATCATGAGGGTCTTTTTAAATGAATGGGCAATACGCCTATGCAGGTCAATGGCTATAGCAATTGCAATCTGCTTCGGCTTCCTGCTAGGGTGGTATTACTGCGAGCGCAACGTGATATTTGACGATATCAAACGGGGAATCTGGGCCAATGAGCAAGCTATTCAGAACAACACAAAACTCATTCACGAACTCTGTAAGAAGCACGGGATGGAGAATTTGAAATGAGTGAGCACTTTAAACCCAAGGAATTTGCCTCCAAGGATGGCAAACCCAGTCCGTGGCCCGAGGTTGTTGATCCGGGCCTTTATTTTTTGCTAGAGGAAATCCGCGCTGATTTTGGAGAGCCGATTTATATCAATTCCGGCTACAGAAGTCCGGAACATAATCGGAAAATCGGAGGCGCACCGAATTCGTTTCATGTTAAAGGGCGGGCAGCAGATATTCGGCCGACCCGTTACAGAGATCCGGATAAATGGAACAAGGCTCTAGGCCGATTAAAAATCATTGCAAACAGAAGATGCACCGGCGGTGTGGGTTTTTACCCGACGTTTGTTCATGTAGACCTTGGGCCGCACAGGAGGTGGAATGGTAAATGAACCTAATCAATGTTCTGAAAATAGGGGTGGCTTGTGCCGCCCTTGTTTTTTCCTATTGGATTGGAGTCCAGCAGGGGCGAGAATCGGAGGAATTAAAAAATGCAAGGCTTGAAATTCAAGTTCTCAAAAGCACGATTCAAGGTTTCCGGCTCAAACAGACTAATGATGCTGTGGCGCTTTCTGAGTTACGGATTGCTGAGTCTGCTCATCGGAATGAGCTTAGCAGGATGCGCGACCAACTGTCCGAACTTGAAAGAAGAGCAGCCAAAAATCCTTCCGCTGGAAAGTGTCTTGAATTTCAGCGACTGGCAGTCGAGAAGGAAGAACTCCTCCGAGAAGCTGAAGTCGGCCTTGAATTCTGCTACAAGCACCACCGCTAAGAAAGACAACTCCAAAGCAACTCGCTAATATATTAATAATGGGCTGTTCAGCTGATTTATGAGTTTGATGTATCAATGAATGTACTAATGAAGCTGGATGTTGTTGTAACCTTTTGATTTGTTTTGGTCGTACGGTTCCCGCCGCCGACCACAAATTCTCGAAAGGTTGTCCAAGTGACAGCCTTTTTTGTTTTCTGCGGCCGTTACGGAGGAACCTTCTGCATGGCTTGTATTCTTTTCCCTTCACCTATTTTCGGACCGATTCATTCCAGACGCTTGGGCACATCCTTAGGTATCAATCTTTTGCCCGCCGAAGCAAAAGTCTGCTCTTTTGACTGTGTGTACTGTGAATGCGGTTTTAATAAAGATCATGATGCCAAGCGCAAACTTCCTACGCGCGAAGAAGTTCGCACTGCACTGGAAAAGAAACTTATTTATCTGCAGAAAACCGGCGTAGTGCCCGACGTCTTTACGTTCGCAGGCAACGGAGAGCCGACCTCACATCCCGACTTTGACCTTATCATCGACGATACGATTGAACTCAGAGATCGGTACTTTCCAAACGCAAAAATCAGTGTCTTGAGCAACTCAACATTTCTCGCGCGTGACAAGGTTATTAAAGCCCTTGCAAAGGTCGACAACCCGATTATGAAGCTCGACACAGTGGATGCCGAGTACATCAAACGCATTGATCGTCCGAATGCCAAGTACGACGTGAAGGAAGTCATCGAAAAGCTTAAAAACATGCCCGTCCGCCCGATTATTCAGACGATGTTTATGAAAGGTGAGTTTGAAGGGCAGTCTGTGGATAACACCACAGACGAATTTGTAGATCCCTGGATTGATGTTTTGGAAGAGATCAAACCTCGTGAAGTGATGATTTACACCCTTGATCGCGACACACCGGCTGCAGGGTTAAAAAAGGCGGACAGGGAGTCTCTTTGTAAAATTCGCGACAAACTTGAAAAAAGAGGTTTCAGCGTCATGGTAAGTGTTTAAGGATAAACACTAAATTTTGAAATTTATGTCATTTTTGTCATGAAGCTGTCATATTAGGTTACTAAATTGGATGGTGATTTCATAACAACCCTTGAGGACTAAATGCCTGAATCTCTTCCGATGAAAACTCGTCTTTTATTAGCCGGGGCTTCTCTCCAGTTGATCTCCCTTGCTAAGAAGTCTGAGAAAAAAGAGAAGAAGCAAAAAGTCGTTGCTGTTTCCGCAGGAATGACCCTGTCTAAGGCTACTGCCTAATCCATCCGACAGGACTAAAAAATTTCGTCGGCTGAATGCCGACACCCATGCGTAGCCGTAGAGATCTGACATACCTACGGCTTTTGCTTTTTTAGCGCACTTCAAAAATTATTTCCTCAGAAAGTCCTCGCTCTGCGCCTTCGGTATTGGCTAAGAAGCCTGAAAATCGCGATAATTAAGAGCTGACAATTTCGGCTATTTTGAGGAAAGTGATGAATATTTTGATATCAAACGACGACGGTTATTTAGCACCCGGTATTCAGGAGCTTGCTCGTCGTATCCGCCGATTCGGCAACGTCACAGTGGTTGCACCCGAACAAAATCACAGCGGGGCCAGCAACTCCTTAACGCTTAATCGACCGCTTTCCGTTCGTCAGGTCCAGGAAAACGTTTTCTTTGTGAACGGCACTCCCTCTGATTGTGTACACATCGCTTTAACCGGTTTGCTCCCTCAAAAACCCGATATCGTTTTAAGCGGTATCAACTGCGGTCAGAACATGGGCGACGATGTGCTTTATTCGGGAACCGTCGCTGCGGCCATGGAAGGTTTCTTATTCGGCTGTCCGTCCTTTGCTTTTTCTCAAGTTCATTCAGGCTGGTCCTGCTTAGATTCTGCCGCGGAGGTTGCCGAGTATATTGTGGACAACTTTATTAAAAATCCGCTTCCTGCGCCTTTCCTGCTGAATGTCAATATTCCCAACACAACGATCGATCAGCTCTCCGGGCTGGTCGTGACACGCCTTGGCCGCCGTCATGCAGCCCAATCCGTGATCGAGCAGGTCAATCCGCGAGGAGAGACGATTTACTGGCTCGGCGCTGCCGGTGACGCACGCGACAGCACCCAGGGAACGGATTTCTGGGCCACCTCGCATAATTACGTCAGCGTCACGCCGCTTCAGGTGGATATGACCAATTACGGGATGCTGGATACGGTTCGCGCCTGGTGCAACAGCCTTCAGTCCTGAGAATAGTTCGATTTGTTCTGACGATTGGAATCATTTTTACTTAAAATCTGTGCGGTAGAGAAATAAAAGAGGCTCATGGAGGAGTTATGAATTGCAGTAAGTATCTTTGGCCGATGGTGTTTGCTTCGGTGATGGCCGGTTGTTCGTTTACCGGAGGCAATGCCCCGATATCGGACGGTTCAGCGACGGCATCCGTCTATACCGTTAAGCCCGGAGACACGCTGTATGCGATTTCCTCTCGTTATGGCCTCGATCCTGCCGTGGTCGCACGAGAAAATCATCTGACGAACCCGTCGCATTTGCTGGTTGGTCAAAAACTCCGTTTGTCTGTTTCCTCTTCAACGGATGCCAATATCCGCAGAGTCGAAGCCAATAGCAAGACACAGACAAGTTCAAGCAGTGCGGCTAAGCCTTCGACTTCCGCAAGCACTGCTCCTGCAGCCTCTGCGGGCACAGCTCAGACAGCCTCTTCAAGCAGTTCCGTCGGCAGCGCGAACGGCACATACGGCTGGCCTGCTTCCGGAAAGATTATTCAGAATTTCGGTGGTATGAATAAAGGTATCGATATCGCCGGGACCGAAGGCGAGAAGGTGCACGCCGCAGTCAACGGCACGGTTCTTTTTGACGGTCAGGTTCAGGGCTACGGCAAGGTTGTGATGATTCGCGATAAAGACGGCTGTGTTTCCGTCTATGGCCGCGTGAAATCGATCTCGGTAAAACAGGGCGATCAGGTCCGTAAAGGACAGGCGATTGCCGTGCTGGGGACGACGGATGTTTCTCCCCGTGTCCATTTTGAAATACGCAAAAACGGCAAACCCATCGATCCTCTTACAATGCTCCAAAAGCGCTAAGTTAGAAGTTAGGAAAATTCATGGCACGAGCTAAAAAAGAACGGGCAAAGTATGTCGCCGTTATTGAGTCTTTGGATCAGGAAGGCCGCGGTGTAGCCCGCCGTGACGGAAAAGTCGTTTTCATTGAAGGGGCGCTCCCCGGTGAGAAGATTGAGTACGAGGTCTACCGCAGCAAACCTTCCTTCGAACTGGGACTGACTACTGAAATTTATAAGGAGTCTCCGCTTCGCGTCCTGCCGAAGTGTCCTTATTTCGGAGTCAAAGACGGCAGCTGCGGCGGCTGCGCCATGCAGCATCTCGAAGCTCACGCTCAGGTTGCCATGAAGCAAAAGGTTCTGATGGACGCTTTGTGGCATATCGGCAGAGTTCGTCCCGAACAGGTGCTGGCACCGATTTATGGCTCCGCTTGGAGATACCGTCATCGCGCTCGTTTGTCGGTGCGAGAAGTTGCTAAAAAAGGAACCGTGCTCGTCGGTTTCCATGAAAAACGTTCGAGCTTTATCGCAGACATGAAGAGCTGCGAAATTCTGCCCAAGCGTGTCAGCGACCTTTTGGTTCCGCTACGTGACCTTATTAACTCTTTAACGCTGCGCAAGAAGATTCCTCAGATTGAATTGGCCGTCACCGATGAAGCGTTGGCCTTGGTTCTTCGAATCTTAGAAAAACCGACAGCCGAGGACGAAGCAAAACTCAGACAGTTCCAGAAGGACTACGGTGTCGATTTCTGGTATCAGCCCAAGGGCCCCGATTCCATTTATCCGATGGATCCCGAAAATGCGACCCGATTGAAACTGCATCATCGGGAAACCGGCGTTGAAGTGGTCTTCAGACCGACGGACTTCACTCAGGTAAATCACCGCTTAAACGAAGTGATGGTGACGAGAGCGCTTCGCCTGCTGCACCTTGAACCCACGTCTAAGGTCATCGACTTCTTCTGCGGCCTCGGCAACTTCACGCTGCCGCTGGCAACCCGTACGGCGAAAGTTCTTGGTATTGAAGGCAGCTCCGAGCTGGTTGAACGTGCTCGCGCGGGAGCCAAAGACAACAATCTCGCAGATAAGACTGAATTTGAGGCGCGCAATCTGTTCGACTGGACCCTGGACGATTGGGATGCTGTGTGGAATAAGCTCGGCGGCGTAGACCGTGTTCTTATCGATCCGCCGCGCGAAGGTGCGATGGCACTTTGCCGCTCGCTCGCCGACACGGATAAACGTCCCGCACGCTTGGTCTATGTTTCCTGCAATCCGGCCACACTGGCCCGCGACGCTGCGCTTCTCGTAAGGGAAGGCGGCTGGAAACTACTGTCTGCCGGTGTGATGAATATGTTCCCGCATACGGCGCACGTCGAAAGCATCGCCGTCTTTGAGCCTGGTCCTAAGCCGGAGAAAGTTGACGAAATCGACGAACTCGAAATCAGCGGAATGACTGAAGAGGCTGAGCAGGAAGCTCGATCCGAAGAACCGAAGATTTAACGGAAATGACGCCTTTGGTTTTTCAGATCGTAATTCTGTTTGTCAAAATTTTGGCGGAGCTGCTGGCCATCATTCTGGTGCCGGCCTTCGCCCTAAAATTTTTCAAGAAGGACTTGAGCTTCGGTTTGGCATTTTCTGCCTCCATTTTGATGATTCTGCTGCCGGTGCTCACATACGTGAACAACGCCGAGCTCAACAACACGATGCTGCCTTTTGCGGCGTGGGGCGTAGGGTCCGTGCTGACCTTGTCCTGGATGACCTGGGGACTTTCGACCGGGGCCATCATCTCTTTTTTGTATGCGGCGTACCTCATCGTGGAAAGCCGCAGCCGAGGGACGATAAGTTTGGTCTTGCTTTTTACGGGTCTCGGTTATCTCTTAAATTTGCTGTCTCAGGCAGCTGCGCCGTATCTGCTGTTCGGATCTTTCGGAGCAAATCTTGCCAAAGAAGACCTTCCGTTTTTATGCTTGTCGCTGGTACTTGCATTAAGCGTAGGTATTTACGTACGGTATTCTGAGGCCGCTGGAAAAACATTCAGCAGCTAAATAAATAAAACTAAGGAGAAAAGGGTGGAAGAAAGCGGAGTATTTGAGTACTGGTTTGCTTTTTTGTTTGCATTGGGCTTTTGTGTCTGGTTCCCGACCTATGTCGTCAAAACCAAAGGGCAGGGCATCTCGACATGGGGACTGGCGCTCTGTATTGTCGTCCTGTTTATCGGACTTCCTCTGCTTTCCATCAGCCTGATTCGCGATGTCATTCCTTCCTTGTGGCTGAGCTTTACCAGCGCCAATTACGAGTCTCCGAGTATCTCGCTCCTTTACGGAACTATTCATAAGATGGCCACACTGGATCAGCTGTACGTGGCGCTGGCTATGATTTCTATTTTGGTGGCGATCGGTCAAAGCGTCTTTGCTTCCTGGCTGCTTTATATCCGTCACAACCGCGAAAGCCTGGTTCGGGCATTGAGAATCATGTGGTCCTCGGCTTTCTTTATTGTGCTGGCAGGAGGCATTCTGCCGCTGATTATCTTGGGATCTCACGGATTTACGGTGGCGATTCCAGCCGGGTATACGATGGGTGCTTACATCGCAGTGCTCATGGTGATCACTGCTTACCTGAGAATGAGTCCGCAGGTAGCGGATAATTATCCCATTAGCCACCAGCCGAAAAAAGATCGGGAAAAGAACTAGGAGTTAACGCATGGAATTTCTTTTGACTGTCCGCACACTGATTGCAACAACCGTGATGCTGTTTTGCTCATTATGGCTGGCGCGGCAGTTAAAGATCCATCGCCCCAGACTGCCGGTTTCTGCTGTTCTGATTTTGTCTCTGATCATGCTGTTTGAACCCGGCATGCTGGCCTTCTTGGTTTGGGTAGTTCACGATGTAGCTTCCGTTAACGGAGGTCTGATGATCCATGCCTATACCTTCGTTAAGGCCGCAGTCGCGATTTATTTGCTCTTCATCCTCCCGTCGATTTGGTTTGCCAGAAGCTTCTATGTCGAAAGCAAACTCGTGACCCTTAAAGCACTGCGCTTCGCGATCATTCTTCCGGCCGCATTTACAGCCGTTGCCTTTATTGAAGTCCCGAAGATGATCTGGCAGGATCGTGCCTCGGAACTTGTCTCTTCCGGCCTGGAGACGTTCATCGTGGTGGCTGTAATTAACCTTGTCCTGCTCGCATTAACCTATCGGTTTAAATCTTCGAATACACCCGCGCCGTGACCGGCTGCAGGAAAGAAGGCACGGCTGAAAACTAAGTAATCAGGCGTTTCAGCCTCTCGGAAAACCTTAGTCCTAACTCCCTGCATGATAAAATCAACCGATTGTCTTATAGACAAAAGAAGTGCGGAATCCTCCGCATTTCTATTTTTTACTTTTATTCGTTTTTAAGAGATTGAAATGGCTATTGAACGCACACTTTCGATTATCAAACCCGATGCAGTTGCCAAAAACGTTATCGGTCAGATCTACTCCCGTTTTGAATCCAACAACCTGAAGATCGTTGCTTCCAAAATGAAGTGGCTTTCCCGTCAGGAAGCCGAAGCTTTCTACGCTGTTCACCGTGAACGTCCCTTCTTTAAAGATCTGGTCGACTTCATGGTTTCCGGCCCCGTTCAGATTCAGGTTCTCGAAGGTGAAAATGCCATCATGAAGAATCGTGAACTCATGGGCGCTACCGATCCGAAGAAGGCTGCCAAAGGCACCATCAGAGCCGATTTCGCTCAGTCTATCGACGCTAACGCTGTTCACGGCTCTGACAGCCCCGAAACAGCTGCTGTTGAAATCGCTTTCTTCTTCCCGCAGATGGACATCTACGCCGGCCGTTAATCGACCGCACTTGTAGTTTAGTTAGCGATGTAAAGAATATCCCCGCGCAAGCGGGGATAAAACCCGATCATGACAGAAGAAAAGTTGCCTCAGAAAGTGAACCTCCTTGGATTTGATGCCGAGGGACTGAAGAAGTTTTGCGAAGATCTCGGAGAGAAACCTTTCCGGGCGAAACAGCTTGAGCGTTGGATTCACCGCCGCGGAGCCAGCAATTTTTCTGAAATGACGGATCTTGCCAAATCTTTCCGAGCAAAGCTCGAGAAAGTCGCAGAGATCCGCGGGCCCGAAATTATTCGGGATAAAACTGCCGCTGACGGAACGCGCAAGTGGCTGCTGGACGTCGGCAACGGCAATGCCGTTGAGATGGTTTACATTCCGC
>PPYE01433530.1_pt1 | contig 12177 bp, 6 predicted proteins | sample 1559881 | NCBI WGS metagenome assembly PPYE01 (sample SAMN08240022, study PRJNA423297) | Human gut metagenome, whole genome shotgun sequencing project.
CCCCGGCAATGCGGCCCATCTCGGTGTTCATGCCGGTGGCGGTGACCAGCAGCTTGCCCCGGCCATACCGTACCGTGCTGCCCAGATAGGCCATGCACCGGCGCTCGGCCAGCGGGGTGTTTGCCGCCGCCGGGCGGGTGTTCTTTTCCACCGGCAGGCTTTCGCCGGTGAGGGCGGCCTCCTCGGCGCGCAGGCTCACGCATTCCAGCAGCCGCCCGTCCGCCGGGACCGCGTCCCCCGCCTCCAGTAATACCACATCCCCCGGCACCAGCTCCTCGCTGGCCACCTCCAGCGGACGACCGCCCCGCAGTACCCGGCTATGGGCCGCCGTCAGCTTCTGCAGCGCCTGGATGGCCTGCTCGGCCTTGTGCTCCTGATAAACGCCCAGCACCCCATTGATGACCACCACCGCCAGAATGATGAACACATCCGCGAAGCTCTCCCCTGCCACGGCCGCCGCCCCGCCGGACACCGCCGCCGCGGCCAGCAGCACCACAATCATGGGGTCGGCCATCTGCTGCAAAAACCGCTGGAACAGCCCGGCCTGCTTTTGCTCCTTCAGGCGGTTGGGGCCGCACTCGGTCAGACGGCGGGCGGCCTCTGTTCCGCTCAGCCCCTGACGGCTGCTTTTTGCCCGCCCCAGCGCGGCCTCGGTCTCCAGCTGATACCATTCCATTCCCTCGTCCTCCTTTTTCCGCAACCGATTCCTTTCAGTCTATGCGGCAGAAAAGCGGGGCATGAATGGGAAAAGCCGCCTGTTTTTGATATATTTCAGCAATTTTATACGTTTTGTATACACAACGAACAAAAGAAAACCGCCCCGGCCTTAGCTGGGGCGGCAAAAATGCAAAGCTTATTTAATGCGCAGAATGCTCTGGATGAGCAGCACGCCCACCAGGATGGGCAGCACGAAGGTCACATAGCCGCGCACCCAATTGGGCACCTTGAGACCAACGCCCTGGTTTGCCTCCTCCTGGTAGTTCTTGAAGCCCCAGCCAATGCGGCTGACACAGAACAGCAGGTAGACCAGCGAGCCGCCGGGCAGCAGGATGTTGCTGACCAGATAGTCCTCCAGATCCAGCACCGCGGTACCGGCCTCAAAGGGCACGAAGCCGCTCCACACATTGTAGCCCAGGATGCAGGGCATGGAAATGATGGCCACGATGATGCCATTCACCAGCGCGGCCTTTTTACGGCTCCAGCCGGAAAGGTCGATGGTGCAGGCCAGAATGTTCTCGAACACCGCCACGATGGTGGAGAAGGAGGCGAAGCTCATGAACAGGAAGAACAGAGTGCCCCACACACGGCCCGCCGCCATGGAGTTGAACACGTTGGGCAGGGTCATGAAGATCAGCGGAGGGCCGCTGTCCACGGGAACGTCGTAGGCAAAGCAGGCCGGGAAGATGATCAGACCGGACACAAAGGCCACGAAGGTATCCAGAATGGCAATGTTGATGGACTCGCCCAGCAGCCGCCGCTCCCGGCCCAGATAGCTGCCGAAGATCAGCATGGCGCCGATGCCCAGGCTCAACGTAAAGAAACTCTGGTTCATGGCGGCGGTGATGGTGCCCAGAATGCCGGTCTCCTGCACCTTGCTCAGATCCGGCACCAGATAAAAGCGGATGCCCTCGGAAGCGCCGGGCAAAAACAGGCTGTTCACCGCCAGCACCACCATGATGACCAGCAGGGCCACCATCATCCATTTGGTGATGCGCTCCACGCCCTTCTGCAGGCCGAAGGAGCAGATCACAAAGCCCAGCACCACGATGATGAGCATCCACACGGTCATGGTCACCGGCTGAGCCAGCATGCCGGAAAAGGCGTTGTCAATGCCGGCCTTGTCCAGCCCGCTCATCTCGCCGATGAGGAACCGGTAGAAGTAATAAAGCATCCAGCCCGCCACAGTGGTGTAAAAGGCCATGAGCACATAGTTGCCCAGCATGGCGAAGATGCCGTGCCAGTGCCACTTGGACCCCTTGGGCTCCAGCTCCTGATAGGCCTTGATGCAGCTTTTGCGGCTGGCCCGGCCGATGGCAAACTCCATGGTCAGCACCGGAATGCCCACCACCGCCAGGAAAAACACATACAGCAGCACAAACAGGCCGCCGCCGTTCTGGCCGACCACATAGGGGAAGCGCCACACGTTGCCGATGCCGATGGCGCACCCGGCACTGAGCAGCAGAAAGCCCAGCCGGGAACCGAATTTTTCACGTTGCATAATTCTCTTCCTCTCGCCGTTCGTTGATCCGCACCGGGCGTCGCGCTCCGCAAGCACTTTGTCGCAGTACCTCTTTATTATACATTCACAGTACAGTGACTACAAGCCGTCCACCGTATTTTGTGACTTTTTGTGACAAACAAAAATCGCCGTGCCCGCCCGGGCAAAATGCCCAAAGCAGGCACGGCGCGCGGCAGGTTCAGTTCAGCTCGAACATGCCGTGATACAGCTGATAATATTCGCCCTTCTGGTCCAGCAGCTCCTGATGGCTGCCCCGCTCCACGATCTGCCCCTGCTCCAGCACGATGATGGCATCCGCATTGCGCACGGTGGACAGGCGGTGGGCGATCACAAACACGGTACGGCCCTCCATCAGCCGGTCCATCCCCTTTTCAATCAAGGCCTCGGTGCGGGTATCGATGCTGCTGGTGGCTTCGTCCAGAATCAGTACCGGCGGGTCCGCAATGGCCGCCCGGGCGATGGCCAGCAGCTGCCGCTGCCCCTGGGAAAGATTCTTGCCGTCGCCGGTGACCGGGGTGTCATACCCCTTGGGCAGACGTCGAATGAAAGAGTGGGCGTTGGCCAGCTTGGCCGCAGCCACCACCTCCTCATCGGTGGCGTCCAGCTTACCGAAGCGGATGTTGTCCGCAATGGTGCCGGTGAACAGGTGGGTGTCCTGCAGCACCACCGCCAGCGACCGGCGCAGGTCCGGCTTCTGGATACGGCGCACATCAATGCCGTCGTAGGTGATGCGCCCGTCGGTCACGTCGTAGAACCGGTTGATCAGGTTGGTTACCGTGGTCTTGCCCGCGCCGGTGGAGCCCACAAAGGCGATCTTCTGGCCGGGTTTTGCATAAAGGCTGATATCCTTCAGAATCAGGCGGGAGCTCTCGTAGCCAAAGCTCACATGCTCAAAGCGCACATCGCCCCGCAGCGGGGTCTGATTGCCGTTGGCCTTATCCTTCCAGACCCAGGCACCCTGTGTACCGGTCAGCTCCACGCTGCCCTTATCCACCTCCGGGGTCTCCTCCATGGCGTTGAAGATGCGTTCCGCACCCGCCAGCGCCGCCAGCAGAAAGTTGGACTGCTGGGTGAACTGGTTGATGGGCATGGCCGCCTGGCGCACAAACACCAGATAGCTGGTCAGGCTGCCCACATCGGTCATGCCGTGAATGGCCATCAGACCGCCCAGCACCGCCACAATGGCGTAGTTCACATAGGAGATGCTCACCACGGTGGGCACCATGGTGGCCGCGTAGCCCTGGGCATTGGTGGCCGCCTGGCGCAGTGCCTCGTTCTGGGCGCAGAAGGCTTCCACATTCTGGCGCTCATGGTTGAACACCTTGATCACCTTCTGGCCGCTGATCATCTCTTCAATGGTGCCGTTCAGCTTGCCCAGCACCTGCTGCTGGCTCTGGAAATATCGTTTGCTGCGCTGGCCGCTGTAGCGCACGGTGGCGAACATGGCAATGTAGCCCAGCACCACCACCAGCGAGAGCTGCCAGTTCAGCACAAACAGCAGCGTCAGGGTACCCACGATCTGGATAAAGCTCTGGATCACCATGGCGAAGCTGTTGTTCAGTGCGTCGGCAATGGTGTCCACGTCGTTGGTGAAGCGGCTCATGATGTCGCCGTGACTGCGGGTATCAAAATAGCGCAGCGGCAGGGTCTGGACATGACCGAACAGGTCCCGCCGGATCTCATACACGATCTTCTGGGCGGCCTTCACCATCAGCTGGGTATAACCGAAGGCGGACACCACGCCCACCGCATAGATGGCCGCCACGATGCCCACCGCCGCCAGCAGGCCGTTTGTATTGGCGGGCAGGATGTAGCGGTTCACCAGAGGCTTGAGCATGAAGGTACCCAGCAGATTGGCGGCGGCGCTCAGGCTCACCAGTACCGCAACCAGCGCCATGATCAGCTTATGGTGGCCCATGTAGGCCAGCAGTACCTTCAGGGTATGGCCCAGGTCGTTGGGCCGCCGGGCCGTAAACTGCCGTCTGCTCATTCTTCGCCGCCTCCTTTCATCTGGGATTCATAGATCTCCCGGTAGATGGCGTTTTCCGCCAGCAGCTGGCTGTGGGTGCCGATGCCGTTGACCCGGCCGTCCTCCAGCACCAGAATCTGATCCGCCTCCATCACCGAGGTTACCCGCTGGGCGATGATGATTTTGGTGGTATCCTTCAAGGCTGCCAGACCCGCCCGGATGCGGGCCTCGGTGGCAGTGTCCACTGCGCTGGTGGAATCATCGAAGATCAGCACCTTGGGCCGCTTGAGCAGGGTGCGGGCAATGCAGAGGCGCTGCTTCTGGCCGCCGGACACGTTCACGCCGCCCTGACCCAGCTCGGTGTCCAACCCTTTGGGCATCCGGCTCAAAAATTCATCAGCACAGGCAGTGCGGCAGGCCCAGTCCAGCTCCTCATCGCTGGCCTGTTCGTTGCCCCAGAGCAGATTTTCCCGGATGGTTCCACTGAACAGCACATTCTTCTGCAGTACGATGCCCACGGCATCCCGCAAGGCCTCCAGCCGGTACTCCCGCACATCCCGGCCGCCCACCTTGACGCAGCCGCCGGTCACATCATACAGGCGGGGGATCAGCTGCACCAGCGAGGTCTTGGCCGAACCCGTACCGCCCAGAATGCCCAGAGTCTGCCCCGCCGGGATATGCAGGCAGATGTCCTCCAGCACGTTCTCCTGAGCCGCGGCACTGTATTTGAAGTCCACATGGCAGAATTCCACGCTGCCGTCGGTGATCTCCTCCCGGGCCCCGTCGGTCAGGCTGGGGGAATGGTCCAGCACCTCCATCACACGGGCCGCGCTGGCCAGCGAACGGGTGAGCATCAGAAACACGTTGGAGATCATCATCAGCGAGTTCATGATCTGCAGCACATAACTCAGAAAGCCGGTGAGTTTGCCCACCTGCATGCTCCCCGTAATGACCATGTTACCGCCGAACCAGAGCAGCAGCGTCACCGCCGCATACATGGTGAACTGGAAGGCGGGCAGGTTCATCACCGCATAATGGAAGGTGCGCTGGCTGGTCTGCATCAGGCCGCTGTTTACCCGCTCGAACTTCTTCTCCTCATACTCGCCCCGCACGAAGGCCTTTACCGCCCGGATGGCGGTCAGATTTTCCTCCACGATCACATTCACCCGGTCCACAGCCGCCTGCAGCCGGCTGTACATGGGCGCCACCTTATATACGATAAAGGCCAGCACCGCCGCCAGCACCGGCACGCAGCACAGAAAGATCAGGCTCAGCCGGGCGTTCATGAAGAAGGCCAGCCCCACACCCATGATCAGCATGGAGGGACCGCGCACCATGGGCCGCAGTCCGCCGCTCACCGCATTCTGCAGCACCGTGATGTCGGTGGTCATGCGGGTGATCAAAGAGGATGTCTCGAACCGGTCCAGATCCGAGAAGGAATACTCCTGGATTTTTTGGTACTGCTCCTGACGCAGAATCGCGCCGAAGCCACAGGCTGCCCGGGCCATGTAACGGGCATAGAGCATGCCCGTCACCAGCGAGAGCAGGGCGCACACCCCCATCTGCACGCCTTTGATGAGGATGTAATTCACATCCCGGTTGGCCACGCCCACGTCGATGGTGTCAGCCATAATCACCGGAATGAACATTTCCAGGCCGGTTTCCAGCACCACAAACAGCACTGCCAGAATAAATTCCTTTTTATAGCGGCCCAGATGCGCGAAAACACGCTTCAGCTGTTCCATACGCAGCTCCTCCTTTTTTCTCTATTTGCCGGGGAACAAAACGGCCCCCGGGCAGATTCCGGTCAGGCCGGAACCGCCCAGGGGGATTTTGTCTTTGGGCGATCAGCCCAGCTTGCTTACGTTCATATCGGTGGGTTTGGGGATACCGGGCACCGAGCCGGTGCTGCTGTACTGCCAGATATCATAGTTGTAATCGAAGGACAGCTCATTCCGATACTGAGCAATCCAGATGCTGTAAGGCGAGAGGCTGGCCATGTTCAGCTGATTGTAGAACCAGCTGGCGTAACTGTAAACGCCCGCCTTGTAGCCGGAGTTGCGAATGGTCTCGCAGAAGGCCACCGCATTGGCGGTGCGCTGGGCACGGCTGATATTATCGGCCCGGCCGGTGTCACCCGCCACCTTCTCGGTATCGAAGTAGATGGGGTAGCTGATGTTGTAGCCCTGACACAGGCTGATCACCATGCTGGCCTCCTCTACAGCCTCAGTCTCATTGATGGCCTGGCTGTAGAAGTACAGGCCCACCTTTAGGCCCGCGGCCGTAGCGCCCTTGATGTTCTGACGGAAGGTGGAGTCCTCAACCAGAACGCCGGTGCCGTAACCGCGATAGCCCACGCGGATGATGGCAAACTCGATGCCGGAGGCCTTTACCTGGTTCCAGTCGATGTTGCCCTGATACTTGGACACATCCACGCCCTTCACCCAGGTGGTGCCGCCGCTGCTTCCGCTGCTTCCGCTGTCACCGGTGTTTTCACTGCCGCTGCTTTCGCTGCCGCCGGTCTCCTCCTTCACGAGGGTACCGTTCTCATCAAAGGTATATGTAGTGCCTGCGATCACCTTGCTGCCGGTCACCTTCTGATGGGTGCTGGGATCGTAGTAGGCCTGCTTGTCCGAAGTACTGGGGTACCAGCCGGAATACAGGGTTACGATCACCTTTTCCACCGCCGTCATGGCAAAACCCTCATGGGCAATGCCCTGCATGGAGCTCTCGTCATAGAACTGCAGCGTGGACTCCAGCGACAGGGTGCTCACACCGTCAGCCGCACCGGCTGCCAGCAGGCCACCCCGGGCCCATACCCCCAGATCCAGCCCCAATACTTTGCCCGCCGCCGTCTGCAGCGAGGCAGAGGTGGAAGTGGGTTCGGAATTGGAGGTACTGTCCGCCGGGGCCTGTGTGGGTTCCGGAACCGCTGTGGGTTCAGCAGTGGGTTCCGGCGTAGGCTCCGCAGTGGGCACAGGCGTGGGTGTGGGAACCATACCTGCATCCAAAGTAGCTTCCACCAGGAACTCGGTGCCGTCCTCAGCGGTGGCAGTCTTGCTCACATAATAGGGGCTGATGCTGCCGTCCGCGTATTTCAGGTACTTGCGGCCGTTCTGCTCTGCCACATCCGGAATATAAACAGTGGTCTTGTGCTCCTCGGTCGAGGATTCGTCGTAGTCATAGTCGTTGCCGGAAGGTTCCGGAGTGGGTACCGCGGTGGGTTCCGGCAGGGTGGGGTCCTGACCGCTTCCGGTACCTGCGCCCACATGACTGGCGTTTCCATTGTCCTCCTCGGCCTCGTTGACCTCGCTGGACTGCTTGATCTGATCCTTGACCGCTTCCACATCGGCCTTATACTGGACCTTCTCCTTCACCGCCAGGGTCACCGGCTCGGGAGTCACAAACCCTTCCCGCTCGGCCACCGAAACGGTGTACTCACCGATGTCCACCTGCTTGATGAGCAGAGTGCCGGTTTCCGGGTCCACGGTATAAGTGCTCGCCTTACCGGACTTCGGAGTCAGCTGCACCTCGAAATCCTGGCCCAGCACCGGCAGACCGCTGTCGGCGTCCATCACGGTAACGCCCACACTCTGCTGCACGGCGGTGGCTTCGATTTCCAGCTGGATGGGAGCCTGGGTGGGCTCCGGTGTGGCGGTAGCCTCCGGCTTGTTCTGTGCCTGGCTGGATGCCACCTGCACAACGCTCACCGGCACCGACGAGCTGTTGTTGGCCGCGTTCACCGCCGTGAACGCAATGCCTGCACCGCAGCTCACGGTAACAGCCAGTGCACAGCTCAGCGCCACCAGCGCTTTGCCCAGCGGCATGCGGGAAAACTTACTGCCCGAAAAATAGCGGGAAAGATCCCGTTTGTTCATAGGACGAGCTTCCTTTCTCTGTCTGTTTTATCGATCAACTTTTTCGTGCTGCAACGAAAAAGGCTATAATCATGTATAAGTATATCATATTTTTTCCGTGGGGAAACAGTCTTTCCCGCTTCTTCCCTCTTTTTCAGAACTTTGCACGAATTCCGAAGTGGCTTCTTGTTATCTTTTTCTCTCTTTTCCCGATCCGATTCTTCTTTCTTTAACCCCTACTGGAATTTTCCCCCTGCATGTTGTAAGATGTAAGTAAAATAGAGGCAATGCCGTATCCCTTCAGGTGGCAGAACCCGCCGAAAAATTTGGCGGGCTGCCACACCTGCACTTTGGTGCAGGCATCGTGCGGCGCTGCCCAAAGCTTCGTATTCTGCACACCCCATTCAAACAAAGGAGTTTTCCCATGGATCTTCCCATGCTTCCCACCGAATTCCATACCGGTCTGTGCTTCGACGCACACCACATGCTGGGCGCACACCCCGCTCCGGATCAGGGTCCCGACACCTGGCTGTTCCGCCTCTGGGCGCCTGGTGCCCAGCGAGTCCAGGTCTGCGGCGATTTCAACGGCTGGTCCGGCCAGGATCTCACCCGGGATGCCGCAGGCGTGTGGAGCGGTTATGTGCCAAAGGCACATCAGGGCCAGTTCTATAAATTCAACATCCAGAAGCAGGACGGCGGCTGGGCCCTGCATACCGATCCCTACGGCTTTTACACTGAGCTGCGCCCTGGCAGCGCCAGCGTTCTGTGGGGCATGCCCGCCCACAAATTCAAGGACGAGGCCTGGATCGCCGGCCGCAGTGCCCGCTACGACCAACCTCTGAACATCTATGAACTGCACGCGGGCAGCTGGAAACGTCACCCGGATGGCCGGTGGTATACCTACCGCCAGCTGGCCGGGGCGCTGATCCCCTGGCTGCGGGAACAGGGCTACAACTTCATCGAGCTGCTGCCGCTGGCGGAACATCCCTTCGACGGCAGCTGGGGCTACCAGTGCACCGGCTATTTCAGCGTGACCAGCCGCTACGGTACGCCCGAGGAATTTGCTGCTTTTGTGGATGCCTGCCACCAGGCGGGCATCGGCGTGCTGATGGATTTCGTTCCGGTGCATTTCGCCTGCAACGGCGATGCTCTGGCCCGGCTGGACGGCGGTCATCTTTATGAATACGACAGTGATGTGGGCCTGAGCGAGTGGGGCAGTTATAACTTCAATCTGTACCGGGGCGAGGTGCGCAGCTTTTTGAACAGCGCCGCCGCCTTCTGGCTGGAGGCCTATCACTGTGACGGCCTGCGCATGGACGCGGTGAGTCGTGCGCTCTACTGGCAGGGCGACGATGCCCGGGGTGTAAATCAGGGCGCGGTGAAGTTCCTGCAAACCATGAATCAGGGTCTGCATCAGCGTTTCCCCGGCGTAATCCTGGCCGCGGAAGACAGCACCAACTACCTGAAGGTCACTGCCCCGGTGCAGTACGAAGGCCTTGGCTTCGACTATAAATGGGATATGGGCTGGATGAACGACACCCTGCGCTACTTCTCTGCCCCATTTGATCAGCGTCCCGGCCTCTACCACACCATCACATTCTCCATGGAGTATTTTTACAACGAATTATACCTTCTGGCGTTATCTCACGATGAGGTGGTACATGGCAAACATACCCTGATCGACAAGATGTGGGGCAACTATGAGGAAAAATTCGCCCAGGCCCGGCTGCTGCAGTTCTATTTCATGTTGCACCCCGGCAAAAAGCTCAGCTTCATGGGTACGGAACTGGCCCATTTCCGGGAATGGGACGAAGGCCGCGCCATGGACTGGTGCCTTCTGGAATATCCCATGCACCAGGCATTCCTCCGCCTGACCCGGGATCTGAACCGGCTGTATCTGCAGGAGCCCACGCTGTACAGCGGTGAATACCACAGCGGCCGTTTCCGGTGGGTTACCTGCGAGGCAGTAGAGGACGGCGTGTTTGCTTTCACCCGTACCAGTGCAGACGGCTCCACCTTCCTGATTGTACTCAACACACAGGATAAAGTGCACGATCAATACCCGTTGTATTTCGACAATGCCTGTCATGCCCGACTGGTCCTCTGCACCAATGCCCAGCAGTATGGCGGAGATGGCTGCTCTGCTGCCGAATGCTGGGCAACACCGGGCGGCGTGCTGGGCAAAAGCCACACCCTTCGTCTGGACCTGCCCGCGCTCAGCGGCAGTCTGTACCGGCTGTAAGCCACTGTACTTCACCAGATTGACAGCCCTTTCCTTTCCCGCTACAATGAAGGCAACAGGAATCCTTGGGGCAAACACCGATTGTCCCTATCATAACTTAGGAGGTACGTTCTTATGCTGCGCATCCTAACTGACTCCACCGCCGATTTGCCGGTGGCACTGGCACAACGTATGCAGGTGGAGATCATTCCCCTGCAGGTAACCTTTGAGAACGGCGACACCTACCGGGACGGACTGGACCTTCCGCCCGAAGAATTTTACCAGCGGCTGAGCGAGTGCCACAAGCTGCCCAGCACCAGTCAGCCCAGTCCGGAGGCTTTTGAAAAGGCGTTCAACGATGCCCGGGAGGCTGGCGATGAGCTGATTGCCGTCTTGCTTTCCAGCAAGATCTCCGGCACCTATCAGTCTGCTCAGATTGCCGCATCTCTGGTGGATTACGACAAGATTTATCTGATCGACGGTCTCAGCGCTACGCTGGGCAATCAGCTGTTGGTACGTCTTGCAGTGGAGCTGCGGGATGAGGGCCGCACAGCGGGCGAGATCGTAAGCATTCTGGAAGAGGAAAAGCATAAGGTCCGGCTGCTGGCCGTGGTGGATGATCTGAAGTATTTCCGCAAGGGCGGGCGGCTTACCGGCGCGGAGGCTTTTGCAGGTGCCGTACTGGGCATCAAACCGGTAGTCGGCATGAAGGATGGCCATGTAGCTCTGGTGGGCAAAGCCCGTGGCCTGCCCGGCGCCTACGTTGCGCTCTTCAAGCAGCTGGATCAGGATGGCGGCCTGGACCCGGACAAGCGGTATCTGGTGGGCTACACTGCCCATCACCGGGCCATGGAACCCATCCAGAAATATCTGATCGGCAATCTTCATCTCCCGGCTGCCGAAGTCTTCCACATCGGACCCGTGATCGGTACCCACGCCGGCCCCGGTGCGGCAGGCATCGCTTACTTTGCCAAAGGCGAGGATTAAACCATTTTAAAACGCCAAAAAGACCTCTGCGCCAGTTCACTGGCGCAGAGGTCTTTTTTATACTTTTATTCGGGCTGCTGCAGATCAATGCATATAATCTCCGGCGGCGACAGCAGCCGGAGCGGCAACCGTGTGGTCCCGATGCCGCTGCTCACATAAACCCAGGCGGATTCCGCCGATTCATCCAGCGCATACATCCCGCGCACGAGGCCGCCTGAACCAGGAGGCAGAATCTGACGGGCAATCCAGGGGATTCCGATCTGCCCACCGTGGGTATGACCGGACAGCATCAACGCCCGCTCCGGCAGATCCGAAAGCAGTTGGGCTGTATAGGGCTCATGCGCAATCAGCAGAGGGAAGGCATCTTCTGCAAAGGTGGGCAGCTGACCTTCCAGATCACCGGTCAGGTAATCGTCATAGCCCAGCAGCTGGATTCGATAATTCTCCAGAAACAGGCTCTCATTTTTCAGCACCTGAAATCCGCAGGATTTCATAAACTCCTGATAGATGCGCGCTGCGCCGCCGCCCCAGTCATGATTGCCCCAGACCGCGTATTTTCCACCAGGAGCCTGGATACTGTTCAGCTGTTCCCACAGCAGCTCCAGGTCCAGCTGTTCCCGGTCACGGGCGTAGTTGTCCAGCAGGTCTCCACCAAAGATTACCAGATCCGGTTCCAGCCGGTTGATGCGCTCCGCCAGCTGCTTTGCCGAATCAACAGATTTGTCCTCACCGAAATGCGTATCGGTAAAAAAGACAACGCGGCAGTCAGCTGCGATTCCCTGTGCTTGAAAGGAAAGCTTGCGCACCACCAGCAGGTTCGGTTCCACAAACCGGGCATACACTCCTGCCAGCAGAGCAGCAAGCACCATCCAGAACAGCGCCCAAATCCAGTGCCGTTTTCTTT
>PPYE01627692.1_pt1 | contig 12177 bp, 8 predicted proteins | sample 1559881 | NCBI WGS metagenome assembly PPYE01 (sample SAMN08240022, study PRJNA423297) | Human gut metagenome, whole genome shotgun sequencing project.
GTATTTCCCCGCCGTAGCGTTGAAATAAGAGTCGATGGAAGGGGTGGCGGAACCCAATAAGGTCTTACCACCGTGCATACCCGCCAAGACGATGGCAGCGTTACGGGCATGGTAACGGGGTGCCGGGTCTTGCTGCTTATACGTATTCTCATGCTCCTCGTCCACGATAATCAAGCCCAAGTCCTTAAACGGAAGGAAGAGGGAAGAGCGGACCCCCAATACCAGCATAGGCTCGTCGCTATGCAGCAGCTTGTTCCAGACCTCCACCCGCTCGTTGTCCGAGAACTTAGAGTGGTAGACCAATAGCTTATCCCCGAATAATTTCGCCAGCCGTTCCGTGATCTGGGTCGTGATAGCGATCTCCGGCAACATATATAAAACCTGCCGCCCCAGCCGCAAGACCTCATGGATCAAACGGACGTATATCTCGGTCTTACCACTGGAAGTCACGCCATGAAGCAAGCAAACCTCCTTCGTCTTGAAAGCCTCATGGATCTCTCCGTAGGCTTTCTCTTGCGCCGGACTGAGCGGATTCGGCTCTTGCAAGCGGCAGACGGATACTTGTAAACGACCCACCTCTTTCTCGTAACTCTCCAAGATACCCCGTTTCAGCAGACCCTCCAATACCGCAGAGGTATAACCACTGCGTTCCAATAGCTCTTTCTTGGAAAGCTCCTTCGATAAAGCGGGATTCAAGGTATGGCTTAAATCCAAGAAGCTGACCAACAGAAGCTCTTGCTTCTTCGCCCTTTTCAATTCTTCGAACACCGCCTGCAATTTCGTCTCATCCCAGTAAGCTTCGGCCAAACGGATAAACGCCTGTGTCTTGGGAACGAATCCTCGCTTTAGCTCCTCGCTCACCTCGACCGCCCCTTTCACCATCAAGGAAGAGACGATCGGGACAACATTTCGGAGACCGGTCTTCTTCTCCAACTCCGAGATCGTCAATTTCAAAACCCCGCTAAAGGCATCCAGTACCGCTTGCTCGTTCGGGCGCAAGGGGGCGGTAGCCTCGAAATCCTCATTATAAGTAACCGCCGTCTCGCTTTCCAACTTTAAGCCGGAAGGCAAGGCCGCCTTATACACGTCGCCCAGCTTACATATATAATAAGAAGATATCCATTTCCAGAAACGGAGTTGCGGACGGCGGAGCACCGGAGTGGCATCCAGCAAAGCGTAGATCTCCTTCGTCTCAAAATCGGATACCGGTTCCCGGTCGTGTACCTCCATGACGATGGCCGTATAATATCGTTTCTTCCCGAAATGCACGATCACCCGGCAACCGGGAGTCACGGCTCTTTCCATATCTTCGGGTATCCGATAGGTATAGCTATTCTCCAAAGGAAGGGGAAGTATGACGTCCGCATATTTCATTCAAACAGGTGTTTCATTACGAGCCCAAAAATAACAAAAAAGGCCGGACTTCTAAAGCCCAGCCTCTCTCATTTTATTTTCACCTATTTAGAACAAGATCGCTGCCGTGATAGACCATCCACGATTCTTTCCGGCACCGTCGGAGAGGTTCACCTTCTCAATGCTATAGTTATCAGTCAGTCCCAGACCATAATTGAAACCCACCTGCAAGTGGCTGATCAACTCCACGCCGGCACCGAAGTTAAGGCCTGCGCTGAAATTCTTCGCCTTCACCTGATCCGCTACGGAACCCGGGATATCCCAAAATTTATCACCGCCTACACGGAAACCGATATACGGACCGGCTGCCAGATACGCTTTGACGATCGGTAAGCCGAATTTCCATTTCAAGTTGACCGGAACATCGATATAATCCGTCTTCATCGAAGTCTTAACCCCGCCAACCGAAGTCGTCTCCAAACCTTTTTGCGAATACAACACGGCCGCATCGATCCCGACACCCACCAACGGCAAAGTCGTCTCGATCATCGGCCCCACTTGGAAGCCGGTTACGTTATCCGCTTTCAACACGTCCGAGTTGAAATGGACAGACGATATATTCACACCTCCCTTGATACCGAATTTAAGCTGAGCGTTCGCCGGAAGCGCCATCAACGCTAACAAGGCAACCATAAAAAATCCCACGATTTTCTTCATATTCATACTTCTTTTGTTAATTACTCGTTGCAAATAAACGCACTTTTCTAATAATAAACAAATATTCTCTATAGAGTGTTCACGGAATACCCCAGTCCTTTAAACTCAAAGAAAGCATGCATCTTACATACGGAGCTCATCCCGTCGGTCAGATTCATGCTTCTTTCCCTAATTATTATGGCAAAATAATTATCCGAAACCATGAGACGACTTGATAAGAAAACCTTGGATAAAGAATAGTAAAAACCGGATACGGTTCTTGCGTTCTCTTCCGGCCTTTCCTCGAAGCCGTCGAAAATATACACGCCTTGCAGGTCTTCTGACTTACTTCCGGTCTTAAGCGCCTTCCCATTCACTTGAATGAACAGTGGCAACAGTATTGCTCAACCCGTTTATGAAGCTTACAGCAGCGGGACTGTCCGGGATTCTCACCCGATTCCCTTTTAATCCCTATCCGGCGATTGCCGAAAGGGAACAAAGCATGTAGCAAAGATACATAAAGTTTTGATGTAGCCTAACACTTTCCACAAAAAATATCCCTATATTCCCGGTTCCTGATATAACATAAAGCCGCCCCGATAGCCGTGCGATACTCGGCATACTCCGGTATCTTGAAATGGACATCGCACATCTCCTCCAGACGGGGGAAAATATCCGGGCATTGCGGCAAGCGAGTCAGGTTACCGATCAACACGATATTCTTGATATCGCCATTTAACGAGGCGAAAACAGCTCCTTGCCCGATAGTCTGCAAGACCATATGAACGATACCGAGAGCGATATCCTCAACCTTAGCGTTCGCATCCGCTTTTCCAAAAATAGAGGCTGTCACGTCTAGCGGCAGGCCGGGTAGCGGATGCGGCGTAATATCCCGGATATGCAAGTCGATATCATTCAGGGAACCATGCTCAGCCAAAGACGCTATTTGGTGAAAGTCATGCGTTTTCAATAATAGCTTAGACAAGCCGAGGATGGTTCCGCCACCGATACCCAATCCCCCGATATGCTCGACCGTGGAGCCTTGTACCTTGACAAAAGAGGTACCCGTTCCCATGCTGACCACCAACAGGCTATCCAGTCCCGTATTATACTGCGCCCCTAGCCCATTTGCGAGGAACTCATCCGTCTTCGCGGTTGGTAAGCCATATAAAGGTTGATCGATATAGGCGCTACCTACACCCGTCAAGATCACTTTCTCTATATTCGAGAGTGAGATGTTATTATCATAAATATATTTACCGAAGGCCCCGAATAAAGAGGTTACCGGATCGGTAGCTTTCACGAACATCGGGTTCTTGATCTTCTTATCCTCCACACCGACGATCTTGGTCGTGCTACCTCCCACGTCTATACCTATAACGATTCCCATGATTCTTTCCCTTTTTAATTGAATAATCGCTACAAAAGTACATAAACCCGTATACAATACTAAAAAAGGCCGGACAAAATCAATTGTCCAGCCTCTCTTTATTAAAAAACCGTAAGGTTTAAATGCTATTTATTCGCCTAACAAGATCTCTAGGATCTGGCAAGCTGCCTTCGATACGGAAGTACCCGGGCCAAAGATAGCGGCAACGCCAGCCTTATACAAGAAGTCATAGTCTTGAGCCGGGATTACACCACCAGCGATAACGATGATATCCTCACGACCTAATTTCTTCAACTCCTCGATAACCTGCGGAACCAACGTCTTATGACCAGCGGCCAAAGAAGAAACGCCCATTACGTGAACATCGTTCTCTACAGCTTGACGGGCAGCCTCGGCCGGAGTCTGGAACAACGGTCCCATATCTACGTCGAACCCACAGTCAGCATAACCGGTAGCAACAACCTTAGCGCCACGGTCATGTCCGTCCTGACCCATCTTAGCGATCATGATACGAGGCTGACGGCCCTCTTTCTTAGCGAATTGCTCGCAAAGCTCGCAAGCTTTCTGGAAGTCTGCGTCTTTCTTAGTTTCTGATGAATACACGCCTGAAATAGTTCTAATGATTGCTTTATAACGACCTACAACCACCTCGCAAGCATCGGAGATCTCTCCCAATGACGCACGCAAGCCGGCAGCCTTAACAGCCAACTCTAATAAATTGCCCTTCTTCGTCTTCACGCACTCCGTGATATCAGCCAAAGCTTTTTGAACAGCGGCTTCGTCACGGTTAGCACGCAACTCCTTCAAAGCGGCGATCTGCTCGTTACGTACGGCTGTATTATCAATCTCAAGGATATCGATCGGATCTTCCTTCGGCAAACGATATTTGTTAACACCAACGATGGTCTGAACACCTGAGTCGATACGAGCCTGTGTACGAGCGGCCGCTTCCTCGATACGCATCTTAGGAAGACCTGTCTCGATGGCTTTCGCCATACCACCCATGCTCTCGATCTCTTGGATCAACGCCCAACCTTTATGTACCAATTCATTCGTCAAAGACTCTACATAGTAAGAACCAGCCCACGGGTCGATTTCCTTACAGATCTTAGTCTCTTCCTGAATGTAAATCTGTGTATTACGAGCGATACGAGCGGAGAAATCGGTCGGCAAAGCGATCGCCTCATCCAATGCGTTCGTATGCAAAGATTGTGTATGTCCTAATGTAGCGGCCATAGCCTCGATACAAGTACGTCCTACGTTATTGAACGGATCTTGCTCGGTCAATGACCAACCGGAAGTCTGGCTATGTGTACGCAATGCCAATGATTTCGGGTTCTTAGCGCCGAAGCTCTTCACGATCTTCGCCCACAACATACGAGCCGCACGCATCTTGGCGATCTCCATGAAGTGATTTACACCGATAGCCCAGAAGAATGACAAACGGGGAGCGAACGCATCCACATCGATACCGGCGTTGATACCGGCACGAAGATATTCCATACCGTCGCACAACGTATAAGCCATCTCGATATCAGCCGTAGCACCAGCCTCCTGCATATGATAACCGGAGATAGAGATAGAGTTGAACTTCGGCATCTTCTGAGAGGTATACTCGAAGATATCAGCGATAATCTTCATGGAGAACTCAGGCGGGTAAATATAGGTATTACGTACCATGAACTCTTTCAATATATCGTTCTGGATCGTACCGGCCATTTCCTCCAACTTAGCACCTTGCTCCAAACCTGCGTTGATATAGAATGCCAATACCGGAAGCACACCACCATTCATGGTCATGGAAACAGACATCTTGTTCAAAGGAATACCATCGAACAACACTTTCATGTTCTCCAAGGAACAGATAGATACACCCGCTTTACCTACATCACCAACCACACGTTCGTTGTCGGCATCGTAACCACGGTGAGTCGGAAGGTCGAACGCAACGGACAAACCTTTCTGACCGGAAGCCAAGTTACGGCGATAGAAAGCGTTAGACTCCTCAGCGGTAGAGAAACCCGCGTACTGACGGATTGTCCAAGGACGCATAGCGTACATACCGCTGTACGGGCCACGTAGATAAGGAGGCAGACCGGAAGCATAGTTCAAGTGCTCCATACCCTCCAAGTCTTCTTTTGTATATACAGGTTTCACCTCGATATGCTCGGGTGTTTTCCAATTGGGCTCGATACCATTGGCTTTTGCCCATTCGGCAGCGTTTGTAGCTGCGAATCCGGCATTCTTTATATCTATGTTTTTAAAATTTGGTCTCATAATTGTTTATACTTAAGCGATTCCTAATTTAGCGTTGAATGCTTTCAATGTCTCAAGCACATTGCTCTTTACATTTACGAACTGGTCGATACCTTGAGCCTTCAAGTCGTCCGCGCAAGCAGGAGCTCCGGCTACAACGAATTCGGCACGTCCGGCCAAAGCCTTGTAAGCAGCAGGAGCGAATTCAGCATACTCGTCATCACTAGAGCAAAGAACCACTATCTCAGCACCCGCCTTGACTGCAGCCTCAACACCAGCCTCAACCGTATCGAAGCCTAAGTTATCAATTATCTTATATCCGGCACAAGCGAAGAAGTTAGCGGAGAACTGTGAACGAGCCAAACGCATCGCCAAGTTACCGATCGTCAACATGAATACCTTCGGAGTCTTGCCACTCTTCTCTGTCGCCATACGCAAAGCCTCGAATTCGGAAGCGCCGCGAGAGAAATCAAGAGCCGGGATCGTTGCCTCGCCGCAATGACCACCGCCACAACAGCAAGAACCTTTTTCCTGAATCTTATCGGCAGCTACTTCCGTGAAGTTAGGATACTGGTTAGAACCCAACAGGATCTCACGACGGGTAGCAACCGCTTTCTTACGAACTACATTCGAAGCGTTAACGGCATTTTGGATCTCACCTGCGTTCACGGCAACGGAGAATCCTCCTTTTTCCTCAACCTCCAAGAACAACTTCCAAGCGACATCGGCCAAGGAATTCGTCAATACCTCTACATAATAAGAACCGGCAGACGGGTCAACGACCTTATCCAAGTGGCACTCTTCCTTCAATAATAATTGTTGGTTACGTGCGATACGCTCGGAGAAATCGTCCGGAGTCTGGTAAATCTTATCAAACGGGCGAACCGTGATAGAGTCTACGCCAGCAAGAGCGGCAGACATAGCCTCAGTTTGAGAACGAAGCAAGTTTACGTGAGCATCGTAAACCGTCATGTTCCACTCTGAAGTCTGTGCGTGAGCAACCATCTTGCAAGCGCATTCGCAGGCCGGCTTATAAGCGGCTACGATCTCGGCCCACAACCAACGAGCCGCACGGAACTTAGCGATTTCCATGAAGTAGTTAGAGCTGATACCAAAATTGAATTTGATCTTCTTGGCAACCTCGTCAGCGGTGAAACCAGCCTCGGTTAGTTTTGCCATCAATTCGTTACCCCAAGCCAAGGCGTAACCTAATTCCTGAGAAATGTAAGCGCCAGCATTGTTGAAAAGGAACGCATTTACAGCCAATACACGGTAGTTAGGCAAAGCCTGTCCAGCTTTGAGCACAGCTGCGGCACCTTCTACCCACTCACTGTTTTCTTTACCTTTTACTAAAGGTTTCTTGAAAGCGTCATAGTTTACAGAACCGTAGCACTTCTCTGCATCGACACCCTTGCCTTTGAAGTAGTCAGCCAAGATACCGATCAACTTCTCCGCTTTGCAGTTGCAAGTGTTGAAGTTCAATTCTACGGAAGCCGGACAAATACCCTCTAATAAAGTAGCTATGTTCTCCTCGTTCACCTCATCACCTTTGATGATGAACCCAAGAGAAGTAACACCTTTCGTCAAAAGGTCTAGTGCTTTCTCGTTAGCACCCTTGAAGCAGCAAACTTCAATGTTCTGGCGTACCTTCCAATCGTTGTCTTTCTTCGTTCCACGAACATAAGGGAATTCACCGGGAAGAGACTCTGTAGTCTTTAAACCCTCGATGTCTTCTGCACGATAGAAAGGATTTACATTAAATCCTTCGCCTGTCTTCCAAACAAGCTTTTTCTCAAACGGTACCCCTTTCAGGTCGGCCGTTATCTTCGCCATCCACTCTTCAGTAGACACAGGTGCGAATTCTGAGAAAAGTTTTTCTTTAAGTTCTGCCATAATATTAGTTGTTTATTAAACTGGTATTAGTAATGTTCAATACTATTTTGTTCAATTACAGATGGCAAAGGTAGAATAAATAAACAGTACCGACAATGAAAAAACAATGAAATCGCAACTACTTTTAACGCCTTTTAGTGGTATTCTCCCCGTTTTCTTGGCATTTTGATAAAAAACACACTTTTTCTTCAAAAAAACTCAGTCCAACTATTGCAGAATTAAAAAATATATCTACCTTTGCATCGTCAAACAAAAACAATGACATCTAAATGGTGGATTCGTCTAACGGTTAGGACACATGCCTCTCACGCATGCAATACGAGTTCGATTCTCGTATCCACTACAAAAGCTCTCAACCTATTGGTTGGGAGCTTTTTTTTATATACCTTCGCTACCCGATAGTATCCTAAGATTTTTATTATACACTTAAATTATATCATGAAAAGTAAAAAGACCGTCTTTCTGACCGGAGCCACCGGGACGATGGGCCATGCCGGATTGGTCGAGTTGTCCAAACGGCTAGATCGTTTTAATATAACACTCTTGGCTCGTCCGAGCAAAATCAATAAAGAGAAGTTGGCCACCTATGAGGCTATGGAAGGGATCCGTATCGTTTGGGGAGACTTGACGAGTTATCAAGATGTCTTAAATGGAGTAACGGGGGCGGACTACGTATTACACGTAGGTGGAATGGTTTCGCCGGCGGCGGATTATTTCCCTAAAAAGACCTTGAAAGTAAACACGACCGCCGCTCAACACATCGTGGATGCCGTAAAAGCGCAACCGAACGCAGATCAGATCAAGGTAGTCTATATCGGCTCCGTGGCGCAAACCGGCCACCGTAACGCACCGGTTCATTGGGGACGTACGGGAGATCCGATCAATATAAGTGTCTATGATCATTATGCCATCTCAAAGACAATAGCCGAACGTATTTTCGTGGAGTCGGGTATTAAACATTGGGCGTGCCTTCGCCAAACCGGTATCTTATGCCCCGAATTATTATTCAAGGGTTCGGACCCAATCACATTCCACGTACCGCTAGACGGCGTGCTGGAATGGGCTACCGCCGAGGATTCCGGTCGCTTACTAGCGAATGTATGCGAGGAAGAGGTGCCGGATGAGTTTTGGAACCGTTTCTATAACATTAGTAGCGGCCCATCTTTCCGCCTGACGAATTATGAGTTTGAGAGTAAATTGTTAAAAGCGATCGGCTGTCCCGCCCCGGAGAAAATATTCGAACCGAACTGGTTCGCTACCCGTAATTTCCACGGACAATGGTATACCGATTCAGATCTATTAGAAGGATATCTGCATTTCCGCAGTAACCAAACTTGCGACGATTATTTTAAATGGATGGCCAGCCAAGTCCCTTGGTATTTCCACCTAGCAAAGATCGTCCCTCCTATCTTCATAAAACTGGGTATGGGAGCCATCGCTAAAAAGCCGGGACTGGGAACCCGTAACTGGATCAAGAACAGACACCAAGATCGTATATCCGCCTATTTTGGCTCGTATGAGGATTGGCAAGCAATCCCGGGTTGGGATAAGATCCGGACAAAACGCCCCTCCGAAACACCCGTCTTTCTGGATCATGGTTATGATGAAAGTAAGCCGAAGTCGGAATGGGATATCGAGGATATGCGTAAAGCCGCAGAATTCAGGGGAGGAAAATGCTTGTCCCCGGCCATGACAAAAGGAGACTTATCGACCCCACTCGATTGGGAATGCCAATTCGGTCACCGTTTTAAGGCCTCTCCCACATTAGTATTATTAGGAGGCCATTGGTGCCCGGAATGTTTACCGCTCCCTTGGAATTACGACGAGATCGCTAAAGGAAATCCGTTCTTCGCCCAAGTATGGTATCCATTCCACGATAAAAAGGAACACAATGTATACGATGAATCCATATTCGCTGACTTCAAGGAATAAAATTCAACGCATCAAGAGATTTTTGTTTTTTAGATTATTTATCTCAACGCAACATACTTTTACCGGATATTATCTGTTATAACAATATAAGCACTATATACCATAAACATAAAAACAGATTTTATCATGACAAAAGGATCGATCGGATTAAATGCAGGAGCTATCTGGAATTTGCTTTCAGATGGCCAACATTGGAGTTTTGAGGCGTTGAGAGCAAAATCCGCTCTAACAGATGCGGATCTATGGTCCGCTATCGGTTGGCTCGCTAGAGAAAATAAGATTGAAATTGATAACACCAGCAGCCACCCTATCTGAAATCTTCAAAAAAGTACTTACTTTGTAACCCTAACGAATAAAAACAATACGATTATGAATCCTACTTTCGGAGCTTCCATCCTTTCTTGGATACCACCTATGTGGACACCAGAAGGCGGTCTTTTCGCCATCCAGCAAGCATCTGCCGCCGGTTTTGATTTACTGGAAATCTTATTGCCTCCTTCCATGGAGTTCGACGCTCCAACCGTAAAGCGACAATTGAAACAACACGGATTGAAGGCGACTTGTTCTCTCAACCTTCCCCAAGAAGCGCATATTCCTTTTTATCCCAAGGAAGCGACTCGCCTGATCAAGGCGGCGCTGGATAAAGCGAGCGAACTGGAGGTTGATTACTTGGGAGGGGTCTTACATTCCGGCATCGGGGTCTTCTCCGGCAAACAGCGAACACGGGAAGAAGAGAATACGCTTTGTGAGGTATGGGCGGAGGTTGCCGAATACGCCGGCCGATCCGGAATCACGATCGGTATAGAGCCGATCAATCGCTATGAAAGCTATATGTGTACCTCCGCGGAGGAAGTCTTGCGCTTTATCAAACGCGTAGACGCTCCGAATTTATCTTTGCATCTGGATACTTTCCATATGAATATAGAAGAGACTAGTTTCTATGAACCGGTTATCGCCGCAGGCAGCCGACTTCGCCATATTCACATGACTGAAAGCAACCGGGGAATGCTGGGTGAAGGAAACGTACGCTGGGATGATTTGTTTCGGGGACTACAGGAAATCGATTTCAATGGAAACTTAGTTCTGGAGAATTTCTCCAATTCCGTTCCCGGCATGGCGGAAGCCGTATCTCTTTGGCGTCCATCTAAATACAACGCAGATGAGCTAGCTAAAGGCAGTCTCGCTTTCATGCGTAAGATGACATGCGAACATCAATAAGGCATCAATTACTGCAACCGGCTTTACAGTAGTACTGCAAGGCCCGTGCAGTAAATCCCCATTTAGAAAGTAGCGCGAAGTCCTATCATTTAAATAACCGCTGAACGACAGCGCTATCTCCATCATTCGGGGCGGGCTGTATATTCAATAAGCGTGCGATCATCAAATAGAGGTTCACGTTCGCCATTTGCGGAACCTCTACGTGTTTCTTGAACGAGGGACCTGCCGCATAGAATATAGCCTCCATCTCCGGTGTAAAATTATCGTAACCATGTGTCGCCGCATAACGGGGAGATGATTTCTCGCGGAATTGCACATACGTTCCAATATGTGGAGAAACAACCAGATCACTAACTCGAGGATTCTTTCCGTAAACCAATTTCTCAGGGATCTCGTTTTTCTTCCATACGGTTATATTCGGCACTTTCTGTAAAATCGCATAGGCCGTATCCACATAGGTTTTCTTCGGATATAATAATGTAGGAACGCCATCAAAGACATAATCGAAACTATCCCGGGGTAGATAATCATTCAAGTTCACATATCTCTCGGGATAATAGGTGGCCATTCCATGATCCGAGAGAACGATAAAATCGATCTTATCGAAAATATCCAGCTTACGGGCTTCCGTGAAGAAATGATTCAAGACTTTATCCAAGTTCTCTACCACATCCAAGGTTGCCGAGGAATCCGGGGTAGCGGAATGACCTATCGCATCCGGCTCTTCCATATACCACATAATCAAATGAGGACGTATATCTTCCGGCAACTTCAGCCAAGAGATCACGGAATCAGCACGATCTGAAAAAGAAACCGATTTATCAAACGGCTTCCATATTGAAGGCTGGCCACTCGCCAAAGGCACCTCGCTACCAACCCAATAGAAGGAAGCGGTACGAACCCCTTGGCGTTCCGCCGTATTCCAAATAGGTTCTCCACCATAAAATCGCGGATCCAGGTTTCCCATCCGGTATGAACTATCAAGCTCCGCGTCATAAAAGAAATTATTTACCAAACCATGGTGATCCGGATGCAATCCGGTAGCCATGCTATAATGATTCGGGAAAGTCACGCTGGGATAACATGGGCGAAACGTGGAGCGAACCCCTACATTCGCCAAAGAATCCAACGTCGGAGTATGAGCACGTGAGGGATAATCAGAGCGGAAACCGTCCATTGATAAAACTACGACATAACGATCCGATCGTTTTTTCGTTTGGCAACCGGTAAAAGCCAATGAACAAATACAAAAGAAACTAACGAGTAAGAACTCAATACGATTATTCCACATATCATTAAATTAAAAAAGAGGTCCACAAAGATAGTGAACCTCTTCTAATTATTAAATTTTATCTAATGAAAGATTTTTCTTTTAGAAGATATACTTGATACCGAATTGCATCTGCCAACGAGACACATCGTTCAAATTATCCTTGAAG
>PPYE01344913.1_pt1 | contig 12176 bp, 7 predicted proteins | sample 1559881 | NCBI WGS metagenome assembly PPYE01 (sample SAMN08240022, study PRJNA423297) | Human gut metagenome, whole genome shotgun sequencing project.
GATTGTCACTGTAAAGATACTGGTCTATCAATCCAGAGAAAAGCTTATGAAGCGTGTACCACGGTGCCCATACACTGGTGCCACGGATGTTACGATTAATCAATTCTTCAGGATAAGCACTCAAATAACCATTACCCAACGCGTTTTGTACTTCAGCCAGACCACTTACCAAACTGTCTCCTTTGTGTCTGAACAGTTTACTGCCTGTCGCCGCATACATCAGGCCGTAGGCAGAAAGCAAGTGCCCTGTGGTGTGTCCACGCAATTCACAGTCCAAGGATTCCCATCCGCCTAATTTCTTTACTGTCATGTAACCACCTTCCCGACCGGCAAACACACCCGCATTAGTACGGAAACTATGTAACAGCCTGTCCACCTCTATAGAAGCCATCCACATAGAATCACGCATCATATTTTCACGAAAACGACTCGGCAGCAAACGGACATCCTTCAAATCAAAGCTCTTGACTTGCATCGGAGCTATGGTTTCTTTTTTCAATTTTCCGGAATGCTGGCCGGGATAAACTGATTGGCCAGACAAACCACCTGAAACAACTAGCGACATAACCGCTATAAATACTTTCCTCTTCATATCATTGTATTTTTTCATTTACTATCCGATTATTGGAATCTCTATTTTATAATACGAAAAAAAGGAAGAGAGCACTCAAAATACCTCTTCCTTTTTCAGCAGTCCAACCACTTTTATTCCAAGTCATTTAAAAATTCTTCCAATGCTTCATTAAATGCTTCCGGTTACTCCATATTCATCATGTGACCACAATCATCCAGCACTTTCAATTTTCCATTCGGAAGATAATCCAAAATCTCAGGATGATCGGAATATCTGTTTCCGGGTGACCTGCCTTCAACAATCAAAGTAGGTACCTGAGGATGATTTTCTTTCAGTTTTGCATAAGCATCCAGTCCGATTATCACCCTCACCTCCTTATGTAAAGGCTGCCATGCATCCCAGTCATCGATCATCTCCCACAGAGGCACACGCATTCTTTCTTTTCTTGTTCCACCCGACTGCATCAGTCCTTCGAACCATTCCTTCTTCATCACATCCACTCCTTTCTTTTCCAGTGCTGCGATTTCTTCATCCCGTTTTGCCGCTTCCTCTTTTGTCATCGGCTCACTGGGTCCTTTTGATTTGCGGATATTTCCGCTGGCCAAGAAAGCGGACAACATACGGTCCGGAAAACATCCCAGCATATCCGCACCAACGAATCCCCCCAAAGACAAACCTACAATATGCGCTTTCCGTATATGCAAAGCATCCATCAAAGCAACCAGATCTTCTGCATGGGTAAATTGGAAATCTTCCGTTTGTTTGGATGAAATGCCATATCCGCGCAAATCATATCGTATAGCTCGATAATGCTTTGCAAACTTAAAGAACTGTTCATTCCACATTCTACGGTCCAAAGAGTGTCCGTGAATAAAAATAAGCGGCTCTCCCGTACCTGCTTCTTCATAATACAAAGAACCTTCCGGAACCTTCATATAACCACTTTTCACCTGTACATCGCCGGTATCTTGTGAATATAATCCGGTCAAACCGGATAATATTAATAAACAAATAAATGCCAGAATCCTCATATTCCTAGATTTACATAAAAGATACTATTTGACTTCAATTCTTTCAATATATTCATTGGTTATAAAACCATTTAAATCTTTCATTTTCTTCCCATTAACCACAACGTTCTCAAAAATCACATCCCGTACCATCCGGTCTTTGTCCAATCCTTTTATCAGTGACGGGTTTTCTCCCACCCCGTTATAAGTAATATTACGGAAAGTCACTCCATCAATGCTTTGTCCGGGTTGTTTGTCATACTTCCCGTTAAAACGGACATTGATATGAAACAGCCTCCCCTCTTGAATACTTTCCACACGAATATCCTCAAACAATATATTTTTCACCCTGTTCCTGTCGCCTGCATCTATAGCCATACATCCCTGATAAGGCACATCATCTTCATCATGTTCCAAAATATCAATATTGCGGAAAACCAGATTCTCAATAATCTCTCCTGTCGGAGAATTCGGATCACCATGACCACCTACATTGATAGGATGAGCAATATCCGCCCAAAGAATGGTATTCTGTACAGTGATATTGTCCGAACCGCCCCACCAGTTCCAACGATGATTATATAAAGCAATGCAGTCATCACTATTACGCATAAACACATTGTCTAAATCAGTGATTTCAATACCACGAACAGGATGGTCCAAAATGCCACGCCCAATGATCCGTACATTCTCCACTTTATCCAGCAGCAACTTCGCTTTCACAACAGCTCCCGGTGCCAGATAAACCGTCGTATTGCCTGGTATTCTTATCTGATTGTTCGGCAGATCTTTGGGACGATGCACTCCCGGCCCGAAATACATCACTCCTTTCTCTTCTTCCGAGTAAGTCTCCGTTTCCATCGGATTGGCAAAAAGATGGAGATTATGCAGGCGGTCGCCATTAAACTCCACAGACAGATACTGAGGTTTGTCCAGCGTAAACGTAATTACATTCTTATTCTGCACATACTGCACTTTCCTGGCCTGCGGACGGATATCGACCTCATGAATCATCCCATTATTTTTTTTCACCATCACTTCTACAGGACTGCCCATATCAAACTGTACCATCGAAGCATCCTGTACCCTATCCATATCTACCTGCACATTATACTCAAACAGATCTTTCCAGTCGCCCCCCGGCACACGGACACGAACCGTATAGTCATCATTATGAGGCATACCGGTCTGCAGTCCTTCGGGATAAGTCACTAATTGAGCCTGTACGGCCACACAGCATACCATAAGACAAAAGGTCAATAAATTCTTCATATTTTGCATTTTTCTTATTAGATACGTTGGGCAAACGTTTTTCACTCAAAAATAAGATGTTATCAACCGTCAACTTACAAATTAAATCAGTCTTTTCCGAATCTGTTCCGTTCCACCTCTTTTCCTTCATAAAAAAATACGACTTCATAAGATGATTTGTCATCCGCCAAGGCTGCATCCGGAGAGAAGGCCAGATACTCTACTTCATAAGGCTGCAATGTCTTTAGAGTCATCCGCCCCAAGCTATGGCCGCCACATATCACCTCCACTTCCGCCGGTTCCGATGCAGACAATCCAAAGTTTTGTATCTCCACTTTCAATTCCCCTTTTTCCTTATCAAACACAGGACGACGGGCAGAAAGCAAAGCCGGCCGGTAATTCACATAAGGCAGGCGGGCATAACCGTAAAGCATGTTCCCATTCCTGTGTTTTCCTATCATTTTGGGAGCAAACTCACCAGAGGTAATTCCACTTCCTTCGGCATTAAAAACCACAATCAAGTCTTCCCCCGAAACCTTGGTCTTCACCGGTTTGCAACCACGCCCGAAGTTCACTTCTGTAAACGAACCGAACCGCAACGACTTTACATCCACATCCGTTTGCGGATGGAACCCCTCTTCGGCGGCAATCTTCACTTCAATGGTACGGGTAGACGGAGTGATCTCCTTTTCATTCAAAACGGACAATAGCATCCCTTTATTCAAGGGAACGCTTATGTTCTTGGAACTATGTTTGTCATTAGGAAGGTCGTTCCATTTTATCGTATCAATCACGGCAAAATTCATTTGGACGGCACGCCCCTTCTCGTCCTGGAAAACCTTAGGACGCTCATATTTAAACCAACGCTCCACCGTTCCGTCTTTATGGAATGATACGCCCGGCATGTATGCTTCTCCCTGTTCCGTCACCCAATGTACTCCATCCTTGGAACGCTGGTAGAAAGCAATCCTGCCCAACCAGTCATTTACGATCAAGTGATATTGCAAATCATCCCTCCATACCACCGGATCTTCAAACCGGCCCTCCACGTCCGGGTAAACCCGTTTGTCCGTCAACTGCTTATAGGGTGAAAGTCCGTCTTTGCTGATCCAGACACCTCCACCGCGGCATACCATCAGATAAGAGCCATCCTGACGACGGGCAAAAGTCAGATTGGAGAGGCCTTCTATGATTTTACGGTCACGCGGGTCAAAACTGAACTTTCCATACGTCCAAACCTTGTCATCCACCCTGTCCGCTATATAATAACCATCAATAACATAGACCACGATACGGCCGTCCGACAGACGGAACGCTTCCGGATTATGTCCTTTTCCAATGGAATTCCGTATTTTAAAAGGTCCCGTGAGCCGGTCACTTACCGCATGAAAAACGGTAGAGTTTGACCAGAACATGTGACCTTTCGGAGAGTTCTCGGGCCAGCCACACACAAACAGATGATATTTGCCTTCCGTATCCTGCAATATATTTCCTCCCCAGAAAGAAACTCCGGGAAGCTCAATGCCATTATCCACATAACGGTTCAGCACACTGTCAGTTCCCCATATCCCCTTGGCCTGGATACCGTCGGGCATCGGAAGGAAACGGTCCATAAAACGTGCACCCTTTACCAGATGTTGCCATTCGGCAGGACGTTCACGCTCGGTTATCTGTGCATGTACAGGAGCAAACAAAAAACTCGCAGCCATTAAAAAGAAGAGCTTTTTCATCGTATCATTATTTTACACGTTAACAAATCGTTTATTTATATGCTCAAAAATAAAAAGATTAAGCTGACATAAGTACCAGCCAGCTTAACAAAAAGCACGCAAACCTTTGCGTAAAATAAACTTCCACCAAATTCTTCGCCTTACCCGCTCATTCAATAACCACGCCTGATACTTTTACCGTGCCCTTCTCATAAACTACAGGAGTTACCTTTCCATTCACGACAACCGCTTTCGGACGTTTCTCGCTTCTGAATCCAGCATTCATCTTCGGTTGACCATCCATCCACAATTTCATCCGCCCGTTTTCCTCCTTTTGAATCACAAAAAGCTTAGCCAAAGAAGAAAAGAAAGAAACATCTCCTCGTCTTAAAGCGCTTCCATAACAAATAAAGTGCTCTTTTGAACCGGCTGGTTCCATACCAGCCTCATAAGTGACTGCAAACATATAAGCGTCCGTAAACCATCCGTCCGCTTCAATCCATGAATTGCTATGCATCAATCGCCCGTCGGCCAATTGATTGATATAGAGATCTGTTATTTTTCCCTTATAATGAATACGAAGTCCTATCCAATCTTTGCCTTCCCGTCTTTCCATATAAGGAAGATCTTTCTGGTCCGGCGTTTCTTTCAAGATGATGGCGGTCAGCCCTTTCACCCGATCCACTTTTGCCGGCAAATGAAATGAATAATACGTTTCTGTTCCTTTTAAATCCTCCGTTGGAGCTTCTACTTCTTCCCAATATAAATCTTCGGGGTAATCATGTACAAAATCGGATTTCGCCAACAAACGGGGATATAGCGGACGGACAACAACTGAAGAATTCCCATTTGTTATATTCAGATCAATTCCACGTTTTTCCGCCTCTCCTCCCGGATGCCAAAGCCATTCAAAATGTCCCACATCATGAGTTTTCAAATCATCAATCATATAAATCACATCATCTATCCACAGGAAATGACGGAAATTACGACTAAACTGGTCTGAATACGGGCCGGTTCCATTGGCCAATACATATTTTACATTATCCGCATCGAGCAAATAATGTAAATACCCTCTCAGCATTGAACCATGATATTGTTGTTCACGCGACTGTCCTTTGCCATTGAAAAGCACGACATTGTGTGCCTCGCTTTGAAAAAAATAATTACGGTAACTGGGATTAGGATACCAGCAGTTTCCCGCATCTTTTATAATATCCACTCCTTTATGAAAGATGATGAACGAGTTGGCGTCCGCATGAGAATGATTCCATGTATGCCCCGATTTAACGGCCAGCATGGTAGCATCCTTCTCCCAGGAAGTACGCATCGTAGCCCACCCAAAATCTGCAAAAAGTTGTGATTTCTTTATTTCAGGCAACTGCGGCGCTTTGCTTAGATCGGGCGTATAGAGAAATCCCATCGGACGGTCGATAAAATAACCGTCACGGTGTTGCCCCTGTTCCACCTGATTCATATACCAAAGCATATTATCATTCCTGATTCCCATCGCATAGAGCAGCATCAAGGTACTTTCGGCAGTCACATTCTTATGGCTGTCACCAAAATTCATATTATATAGTATACCTGTACGCGGATAGCAGACATGCACAAAGAAATCGGACAATTTATCCAGTTGCGGAATTTGAACCGGCTTTTGTCCGGGATGGGTGTTCATCCATGCCAAACGAAACTGTAATGCTTCCTGAATCCCGAAATTGGCATAATTGAGACTTTCATACATCCCTCCATCGGCATCAAAGCTTTTCGGCTTCTGCTGCAAGACATCTCCGGCAAAGTCAAACCATTGGGGAAGAGCCTCATATACCACCTCCGCTCCTTGCTTTGCCTCCGGCAATTCGTTTTGTAAACTCAAGGCCAGTATGCCGCCCATGCAGGCACAAGAAGTCCACCAGTTATGTCCCATCGAATTCAACGAATGAATACGTGCCGGCTCCAGCACCCAGTCCCCCAGACACGGGTCAAGGGCCAACCGTTTCAATCCTTCCGCTATTTCTTTCCTCTCGGAACTTGAAAGGTCATTATAAACAGCATCATAGGCTATGGCAGAAAGGTAAGCCTTATGTGCCAGTCCCAAATCCGCTCTCCAGACAGGGATACGCGCCAGCATTTCTTCACTGCCCCACGTATCCTCCTTAATGACATCCAATAAAATCTCTTTCAATTTGTCAGCGTATTTTTTTTCATCTGTCATCAAATAAGCCAAAGCCAGGTAATCCGCCTTGCTTAGATTCTTTTTCTGTAACTGTTCATCTGCCGTCTTCTTTATAGAAGCCCATGCCTCAGCCATCTTTAAATCATTTACAATCCGTTGTTTCACCTGCTGAATGCGCTCCGGAGTATAAAGCAAAGCAGGGTGTTTTATCTTTTGCGCCTGTACAAAAGCAAAGCATAAAAAAATCAATAGACATACATATATCCGTTTCATATTTCTGTTGGTTTAATTATTGTTTAACGACATAGAAAATCACTTTCCGCTTTTCCTCAACCGTCTGTCTACATCCGCCGTCCTGACATTATCCAAAAGTACACCGGCGGAAGAAATGTCGTTGACTTGTATCCGGTCAAGCGACAAGTTCCCTACATTAACGGCAATTACCGGTATCCTGGGATCAGGCTTTTCCGATTGAAAGGTGGCATTGTCCACAGCTATACTTCTCACATTTCTGATAAACAGTCCATAACTCGGCAGATTCCCCCATACAGTAGGTTGCGGATAACCTTTCTCATCCTCTTTCACCTCCCGATGGGAAGACCAATATTGGTTCCGAAATACATTTCCGGCAGTATCATGCCGTTTCCCTTGCATATCATTCGCCGTACGGCAATTTCCTGCTACAAGCCCGCCTTTATTTAGAAAGCGAACATTGCTCAAATAAATATTCTCTATCTCACCACCGGGAATCCCCGTTATGGAAGAACAAAAATTACCGGTATCATAAGCGGTTACATTACTAATCTGTATATTTCTCATTTTTCCTATTGGAGGAACCGGAGCCTCATCTATATATTTCCGGCCTCTATTCGCCAAACGGACATACAAAGGACATTCCGTACCCTCAATTACGATATTGTCAATAGACACGCCATCCATTATTCCACCATCCACCACCTCCAAAGAAATAGCCGTAATACCGCTTGGAGTAGATTTTATAATGCGGTCCCCTTTATTGCAACTCGGTTTAACAATACAATTAGAAATGACAATATTCTTATATCCTCCGGTCGATTTGGTGCCACATTTTATAGCATTGGCAAAGCTGCTGACAATACAATTATTAATAACGACATCTTCACAAGGAGCCAGCCCCGTACTTTTCAACACGATTCCGTCATCGTCCGAATCGATGACACTATCAGACAAGATAAACCTGCGACAACCGTCAATATCTATACCGTCATTATTACCATTACAATGGTTGAAAACATGGATATGCTCTACAATAACATCTTCACAATCCAGATAATGTTGATTCCACAAGGCTGAATTCCTCATACTGATACCTGAGATACGTACCCCTTTACATGAAATAAAAAGGATATTGCGCGGCCTGCCGTCGGCATCACCCGGTACTCCGCCCACACGCCCTTTTCTGCCCTTTCCTCTCCCATCAATTACACCTTTGCCTGTAACGGCTATATTCCTAGCCCCCACCGCATAAATCAACGCCGACCATCCGCCTGCATCTTTCAAAGAGCGGTAAGCTGCTCTCGGCTGAATAGGAAAATCAGCATAATCCTCACTGGCATAAAGGCAGGCACCGTTATCCAAATGAAGTTCTACATTATCTTTCAGAAAAATAGTACCTGTCTTAAATTTACCCGGAGGAATAACCACTCTTCCGCCACCCTGCCTGTAACAGCTTTCAATCGCTTCATTGATAGCTTTCGTATGCACCATCATAGTATCACGGGTGGCTCCGAAATCCAGAATATTAAATTCTCCCGTCCTCCCGTGCTCCTTCGTTTGAGCAAAAACATGGATGACAGAAAGACATAGATAAAGACAAGTCATCAGCTTCTTTTTCATGGTATTTACTGAATTATGATAATAACAAATCGCAACTTCTCCCTTTATATCATTCAATACGAAAGAGAAGAAATAAAGACTCAACGCGGAGCTGACTATTTCGTTATAAAAAAACTGCGTTCCACCGGTTCAGCCGTCTGTACCTGTCCGGCAATCCCGTACTGCCAGGCTACAACGGTGACTTTCACCGGAAATTTACTGCGGGGAGGAATTTTCGTAAAGACCAGCCTGTTATCTTGTAATTCCGCAGGGCCTTCCTTTACATAATAATATATGGGCAATCCACAATCAGAAACAGCTTCAAGAGAAACTGATTCCACTCCTTCCCTCACATCTTCTATCCCCGGAAAAAGTATATATTGGCGTTTTCCCTCTGTATTCCGATAAGGAATACGAATATTGAATTGTTGTACCGCACTCTTATATCTACTGTCACCCTCATTAGCGGCCAACAGCCAGATATCTCCGGTACGCTTCGGATTATCCATTCCCATTCTATAAAAACGCACGGTAAAAGTAGTATCATTCACCTTTGCCACCGGACCGCAAATACGAGTAACTTCAATTCCGCCATGAGCATGTTCCTTTACCAGTGAGGAGCGCAAAGAGTCCGTATACACCCCCTTTACGTGAAAAGTCAGGCCATCGGCTTCCGGCCGGAAAGCGGCAATCACTCCGGCATGTTGTCCGGCATCATATTTAACCAACCGGCCTCTCTGCATAAATCCAAGATATTGCATCTGCTTACCTTTATATTTTGCATAGCGGGCTTCGGTCAGTCCGGCCATTTCTTTATCAAAATACCAAAATGCATCGTGCTTATCTCCTTTATAGTCCCGATAAGGAGCCGCCTTAGCCCTGTCCTTCTGCTCCGGACGCCAACGCTCGGCCAACCACCCTTCTTCCGGATTCAGTTTTTTCAAACGGACAGGCTCATTCAAAGAAGGATGTCCGGACAAACGGTATTCCAACGCTTTTCGCAGAAACAAAGCAATATAATCAGCAGTCTGCCCGGCCACATCAAAATGTCCACGTCCCGTATCACACAAAAATGAAATACAACTTTCGGGATACATCATCCGAAACGCCAAAGCAGGGTTCACCCGCGCCTCCCACCATTCATATTCTCCTTCAATCATCAATCCCGGAATACCATCTATATTACGTGTCCTACCCCACTCCAGATTCTCCCCGCCATAGCCACACAGGTTGGTACGGGGAGCATCTCCATGCAAAGAAATGACAGCCAATGTCCGTTCAGGATTCCAAGCGGCAAAATTCCACGGATAAGTGGCCATTGCCGAATGACCGACAGGAACTACAGGTATATGTTCCAACTCAGAATAGCCGCTGACTTCCGCCAGGTCATTCATCATCCGATTGAAAATCTCTTGCGTTCCCTTTGTCACATCCCATTGCTGGTCGATTCCGGGAGTGATCCATACCAGTCCGATTCCCATCCGGGACAATGCTTCCCGGAAACGCGGCATCTCGAACAGGGTTTCCTCACTCATATTGTGCTTTCCTACCATTACGGCACGCAACTGATGGCAATCGGAAGGTATCCACAGGAAGGCAGTCGGTTCTTTGCCGGTTTCGGAAGAGATGAATCCTTTCAGCTGTACGGACCATTGCCATTCTTGGGCAGTAGCAAACAAAGCACTGCACAATAACAATAAAGCAAATACTAATTTCCTCATCAAGCTATATGTTTAAATGAATATTTTCTTTTTAATACGCTCCACTCACGATATTCACTCAACACCTCATTCATTAAAATAAAAATCCACAGATACCTCATGAGGATACCTGTGGATTTATTTAACCAAACATGGGATTACAACTGACTAACCTCTTCGAATGTCAATCCTGTAATTTCCATAATACCAACTTGGCAGAATCAAGAACATCATTCTGAATCATTAAAGCGCTGAGATGTTCATCGTAAGCATGACGTTCCTGAGGGGTCATTGAATAATATTTCAATTTTTCACGTGCCTCCCCCAATCCGGGAGCTGTCGTGTCAGGACGGATAATACCCGTCTTCAAATATTCTATCCATTCCTCAAGGGGAGTCATGGCCACCTTATTAAACTCATTCACACGGATAAGGAAATACTCAGGATAAATTTCGGAAGGCATACGAGGCACAATAGCATCCTTCTCCCGGGTACTGACCTGCAGGAAATCTCCCGTATGCACCCCTTTAAATATATTCTGCCCATGATAAAGATAATCAGTTCCATAACCGATATCGAAATAAAGGATACTGATGGAATATATCTTTTTAACTTTATAATAAGTTTCACCCAATGAGATATGCTCCGTAATGGCCTTGGCTACTCCATACAGGATACGCTCCAAATAATACAGTTCACGGGTATTTTGGATCTCGATGATAACAATCTCATTTTTACTATTAAGAGCCTTGATATCAACCCGGTTGAACTTATCCTCTTCCGTTTGCTGATTACCCTCGCTTTCCAGAATCTCCACTATATGGATATCATCACCTATCAGCACCGTAAGGAACCCTTCGAGCACACCAAAATTGGCTTTATGACGCAACAGGCGTTTGACTGCCCAATCAAAACGGATATATCTATCTTGTAATTCCATAAGAATATAATTTATTCATTTTCAATGGACAAAGATACGAAAAAGGATTGCTCTTAAAGAATTATTCCACTTAAATAATTACCCTTATTTTTTATTTCACAAATACTGCATTCTCCATATGCTCTTCCACAAAGATACCTGCCCAATCCGGAATCTTATACCATTGGGGCCCTTTGGGCATATCATGCCGACATCACCTTACCGTTTATCATCAGGTTCTCGAAACGAATACTCTTTATCTTCCTCATTCTTGAGAGGAACAAAGGAGCCTGTCTGATGGAACTCCTTATTTCCCCATGTGAAACAAGGAGTTCCCCCGGGAAAAACAAGTTGTTTCTGATGGTGAAATCAACTGTTCCACACGTTGGAACACCCTGTTAAGCATATAGGTTATCTGCATGAAATAGTTCGTCGAGAGAACTACTTCATCCGTTTCTATGTGACAGAGAAGGGTGACACTTTTTTTATCTGTCACAGTATTCATCACAGATTTAACACGCTGTATAACAAGGCATTGAAAAGTCATATGACAGTGTGACAGATATTTTTCAAAAAACATACAGTAAGAAAACAGTCGCTATACTACCGAACTCACTGCTACCTCATGCCATTTATAATAATTTTCTTTAGACAATGTTGTAGGTCTTTTTAGCTGAGTTGTTTAAATCTTCTTGAAACTCTTGCTTGAGACTGACCTTTTTTATTTTGTAAATACAATACTGCCCACGTGTTCCCCAACAAAGAAACGCGCCATGTCTGATGTTTTATACCATGCAGGCTTGCCGGCCATATCATCCGATATAACTTTACCGTTTATCTTCAGATTCTCAAAACGAATATTCTTCACCATCCGTTCCTTGTCATAGCCAACAATATGTGAGAGTTCGGCATGATCGCCATTATAGGTAATATCTTTAAAAAGCACATTCTCAATGCCCCTGCCCGGAGCCTTGCAATACTTC
>PPYE01721590.1_pt1 | contig 12176 bp, 10 predicted proteins | sample 1559881 | NCBI WGS metagenome assembly PPYE01 (sample SAMN08240022, study PRJNA423297) | Human gut metagenome, whole genome shotgun sequencing project.
ATTATCTGCGCTTTTGGCTTAGCAGCTGCCGCACCTCGCTCGCCGTATCGGCACTTAGAATTATGCGGTATTGCCTTAGGTTTTACCAGGTTTTCACCAAGAAGCACTTGTTCTGCCCGGCGAATTGGGATATAATAAAAGGGTTACAAACAGCTTTACCTGCCATGGAGGGCAATGAATGATGAAACTGGCAAAACGTGCAGCTGCACTTGTGCTGGCAGCGGTTCTGGCGCTCAGCCTGACCGCCTGCAGCCCCAAGGAAGTAGCAAGCAATCTGATTTTGAAAACGGCAGACCTGCTGGGCCTGCGTGAAGAAGGTTCCGATGACGATGAGGCGGACGAAATTGTGGCGCAGCCCGGCGGTGAGGTGAACTTCCCGGATGGGCTGCAGGATACCTCGGTCCATTGGAACCAACAGGTGCAGGATGGGACGCTGTATGTTGCGTTTAACAGCATCCAGAACCGCAACACCGAGTATTTTGTGGCGGGTTCCGATACCGTGCAGGTAACGGGCTATGGCACCACCGAATCCACCGGTATTCTGGAGTTCAAGGTGGCGCTGTGGGAACTTTCGGAGGATAAGGCAACCACTTCCTATGTGGCGGGCACCACGGTGTATTTCCCGACCGGCGGGGAGTGCAGCACCTATACCATCTCCGGCTTGACCCCCGGCAGGCTGTACAAGGCCAATGTCAGCTATGACTCTGGTATGTTCTACATTACCGGCGGCGTGAAAATTGAGGGCATTGGCAGCGACGACCTGGTTGCCCCGGATGCAGAATAACCAAAAATGAAGCGTGCCCCGGCGCAGCGGTCAACGCAGACCGACGCCGGGGCATTTTGCGGATATGACTGAAACAAAAAAGGAATCAAAAGATGAACTTTGATAAAAAACAACTGCGCAACACCCTGCTGCTTCTGCTGGGGGCGCTGATCTGGGGCACAGCCTTTGTGCCGCAAAGTGTGGGCAGCGGCTATGTGGGGCCGTATACCTTTTTGGCGGCCCGCAGCTGGCTGGCCTGCGCATTTTTGATTGTGCTGGTTTTGCTGCGCCGCGGCAAGGCCCGCAAAGCGGATCCCGGTGTTCCGTTCTGGATCAACGGCCGGATGCTGCTGCGGGGCGGTGCGTTCTGCGGCATTGCGCTGTTTGCGGCTTCGGCGGCACAGCAGATCGGCATTGGCACCACCAGCACGGCCAAGGCGGGTTTTTTGACGGCGCTGTATGTGGTGCTGGTACCGCTGCTGGGGGTGTTCTTTGGGCGGCGGCCGGGGGTCAAACTGGGAATCTGCGCCTGCATCAGCCTGGCGGGGCTTTACCTGCTGTGCCTGGCGGGGCACGATACCCTGACCCTGACCGGCGGCGAATGGATGCTGCTGCTCTGCTCGCTGCTGTTTGCGTTCCAAATTATGCTGGTGGATCATTACAGCCCCAGGCTGGACGGTGTGCAGCTGAGCTTTGCGGAATTTTTTGCAACGGCGGTCCTTTCCACTATTTTTATGTTTGTGTTTGAAACGCCGACCTTTGCCCAGATCCAGGGGGCGGCGGTATCTATTGCTTACTGCGGCATTTTGTCCAGCGGTGTGGCTTACACGCTGCAAATTGTGGGCCAGAAAGAACTTGACCCCACCATTGCCAGCATGGCCATGTGCATGGAAAGCGTGTTCAGCGCCCTGGCCGGCTGGCTGATTTTGGGCCAGACCCTTTCCGGCGTAGAACTGGCAGGGTGCGCTTTGATGTTTGCGGCAATTATTGGGGCGCAGATACCGGAGAAAGTTAGGAGTTAGGAGTTAGCAAAACGCGCACAGCGCCGATAAATATCGGGCGCTGTGCGCGTTTTTTGTATGATGACGAGGAAGAAAATGTATGGAAGGGGAAGAAAGGTAAAATTTTGCCGCGAACAGAAAAAGAGATTTGTAGGGGACAATGCTTGGGCCGTAACGTGGGCAGGTGGTACAATTTTATGATGTCTCTCTGCGGCGGGATGAGGGCATCCCGCCCTACAGATATGATTTATGGTACACTCTGTAATAAAGATGGCGGGCGCACAATATGCGCCCCCTATGGCCTCTATAAACGAAAAAGTTAATACATAGAATGCAGAACTCTGCGGTCCACCGAAATTATTCTTTATTCTTTTTTCATTCAAACAAAAACGCGCCCTCCCTTGCGGGAAGGCGCATTTGATTTAATCGTGCCGGATGGCCTCCAGGGCGCTGATGCGAACGGCGCGGCTGGCGGGAACGATGCCGGAAAGCAGGCCCACCACCACGGCAAAGCCGATGGCAGCCAGCACCAGCCAGATAGGAATGATGGACATGACGGTTCCGCTGCCGGAATCAGACATGTACATTCCACCGCCGTAATACATCGAATCGCTGCTGCCCATCAGGGAGCTGAGGTCGATGGTGGCGTTGATGCCCAGCTTCATCAGCAGGGTGTTCAGGCCGTATACGATCATCGTCATGTTGTTCATGCCAAAGCTGATGATGTAGCTTAAAATCGTACCGGCTACGCCGCCGATAAAGCCGATCATACCACTTTCAATCAGGAACATCCGCCGGATGTTGCCAATCTCGCAGCCCAGAACTTTCATCACGCCGATCTCACGGGTGCGCTCGTAAATGGCCATCGTCATGGTGTTGGCGATGTTCAGCGCGGCAACAAACAGGCTGATGGCCGCCAGACCCGCCAGGCGCAGCTGGCGCTGTGCGGTCTGCTGCTGCATCTGCTTGCGGTAATCCACCATGGAGCTGATCTGGTAGCCTTCCTCTTTTAAGGTATCGCAGATCTTATCCACATTCTTGATGTCATCGACCTTAATGTACACTTCGTTATAGGTCACTTTTTTGGGGTTAAAATTCGTTTTGGCCAGCTTGCTGTAGGCTTCGCTCAGCATCAGAAGGTCGTTCAGGCGGAAAGTAATGCCGTATTGCAGCATGTAATCCTCGGATTCTTCCGAGACAACGCCAACGATTTTGAGCTTGTAGCTCTGGGTCTTGGGGCTCTCGGTGTCACCATTGGTCAGGGTCAGGGTAAAGGTATCCTTGGTAGCATCCACAAAGGGCGGCAGCTGGTTGCCGTTGGCATCGGTTTCGCCGCTCCAGCGCTGGCGTTTGGAGCTGTTTTGGCTGCGGCGGGTATCCTCAAACTGATACAAAAACTCCTTGCCCACCACAACGGGGATCACATCCTTGCCGTAATTCACGCCGCTTTTGGGCCAGTCGCCGCTTTCCAGCTTGTTGTCCAGCAGGGGCATGGTGTCCGGATCCAGGCCGAGAACGCTCCATACAGAACTGGCGCGGTAGCGGTTGTTTTTGCCTGCTTCTACATACAGGTTCAGGCCCGGCTGGTAATAGGGGGTGACAGCCGTAACGTGGTCGATCTTGCGGAACCGCTGGACGGCTTCGTTATCCAGCTTGACCTCCTGCCCATTGATGTTCTGGCTGCCGTAGTTGTATACCTCAATCTTGGTCAGGCCACCCATATTTTTGAGCATTTCGTCGTTGTTATGGCTTTCCGCAATGCCCATGGAGATCATAACGATAACCGCACAGATGCCCACAACGACGCCCACAACGGTCAGTGCCGTGCGGCCCTTGCGGCGGGACAGGTTGGTGACAGCCAGCCCGATCTGGTCAGATATCTTCATCGTTGCCTTCCTCCAGCTTGGCAAGTGCGGCGGCCTTCTTCTTTTTGCGTACCACCACAACGATCACAACTACCACCACGATCACAGCAGCGCCGATTGCCAGATAGGCCCACAGGGGCAGGCCGGTCTGCTGGGGCTGCATGTCATCCATGTTAGAGTCCATATCGCCAGAATCGCCGTAGTCCATGGCCGGCTGAACAGAGAAGGAAAAATCTTTGCTGACGGTTTTCAGGGTGCCGTTGGCGTCCTCATAGGTCAGGGTGATGGTACCGTTGCAGGTGCCTTCCTGGGTGGGGGTCATGTCAAAATCCACGCTGTTGGAGGAACCGGCGTTCAGGTTGCCGATGTACTGCACAGTGGTGTCGGCACCCAGGTTATCGCCGGAAAGGGTGGCTTCCAGGTTGGAAAGGGCGTCGCGGCCCTTGTTGACAAAGTTCAGTGTGACGGAAGCGGAATCGCCCAGCGTAATGCTGTCGCTGAGCTCCAGCTGGCCCAGCTCAAAGCGGTCCGGCTGAGATACCGGAACCGAGATGGTGGTGGACATACCGGTAACGGCCTTGTTGGTGTCCGCGCCGGTGCCCACGCTGTTCACGGTGATGTTGGCCACGCCGCCGGTAAAGCCGGCGCTGGGGGTCAGACTGAAGCTGACATCACGGGTGGACTTGGGGGCCATGGTGCCCAGGTAGCTGCTCAGGCTGCCGCTGGTCATGGTGATGCCGTCCGGCAGGGTCAGCGAGATGACCACATCGTTCAGGTTCTCCTGGCCGCCGGTGGCGTACAGGGTCAGGGTCAGGGTAAAGGGCGTCCCGGCCACAACCGCTTCATTGCCGTAGCTGGAAGCGCGGATCATCAGGTTGGGGGTATCGGGGTCTTCGTCCACACACTGGCCCAGGGTAACGCTGAGCTGCTGCATCGCCATGGTGGAATTCAGGTAGCTCAGGTTGATGGGCACGCTGTTGCCGCCGCCGTTGTAGATCACATCGCGGAACAGCAGTACATAGCTGTAGTAACCGGCACCGTTGGCGTCGGTTTCCTCGTACAGCTGGCCAACTTCGGCGTTGCCGGTAAAGGTGAACACGGAGGAGTTGATGCGGGCAGAGATCTGGTCCGCGGGAATGAAGTTGTTGTAAGCACCGTAATCCGCCACGCGCAGAATCAGGTTAAACCGGCTGTCCCGGTCAATGGTGGTGATCTCGCCGCCTGCGGCATCGGTCACGGTCTGAGCAATGATATAGGCCGAGCCGCTGTTGTTGGGCTGGGGGGATGGCGTCGAATCGGGATCGTCATGATTTTTGTCCGAGCTGTTGTTGTCGGAGGCGTCTTGGTCATTAGCGGTCACTTGCGAATTGGGGGCATCATCATTTGCGGCCAGGGCGGGCGTAGCAGCCACGCTGCCGAAGAGCATGACGGCCGCCAGCAGGGCGGCAAAACGGGAAGCTTTTTTCACTCCGGGGTCCTCCTTAAATTGATTCCATCTTTTTCTATGGCTTTGATATTCCTGAATGAGTGGGCAAAATTTACGGTTTGGGTTGTTCGGGCTGCTGGGCTGCGGCAGCAGGGGCTGCGTAAGAGGCAAGCTCGGCTGCGGTTTTCTGGTGAACTTCGCCGCTGGCAGAGTCGCCGCCGATCCGCATGTTGCCCTCCAGGCTGGCGAACAGGGCTTCGCGGTTGCGCTCCCTTGTGGCGGGATCCTGCACCACATCGGACTGCACCTTGCCGTCCAGAATGGTAATAATGCGGTCTGCACAGGAGGCCAGCTCCGGTTCATGGGTGACCATGACAAAGGTGGTGCCCATCTGCTTGGATATTTGCAGCATACGGTAGAGCACCTGTTTGGATGTGATAGAGTCCAGGTTGCCGGTGGGTTCGTCCGCAAAGATCACGCGCGGCTTGCTGACAAAGGCGCGGGCGATGCCCACGCGCTGCTGCTGGCCGCCGCTCATCTCGGTGGGCATGTGTTCGGCACGGCCGCCAAGGCCCATGTTTTTTAACTCTTTGCGGGCCATGGCAAGGCGCTGGGAGCGGGAAATGCCCTTGAACATCAGCGGCAGAGCAACGTTTTCGGCCGCCGTCATGGTGGGCAGCAGGTTGTAGCTCTGAAAAATAAAGCCCAAGTGTGCCTGGCGGAACTTGGCCAGCTCATCTTCGGTCATAGCGCTGATCTCGTGCGAACCGATGAATACCTTGCCGCGGGTCGGTTTTTCCAGCCCGGCCAGCTGATTCAGCAGGGTACTTTTGCCACTGCCGGACTGGCCCACGATGCAGCAGAATTCCCCATTTTCAATGGAGATAGAAACATCGTTCAGGGCAATGACCCGTTCTTTGCCCACGGCATACACCTTGCGCAGGTTGACGGTATGGATAATGGGTGCCATTTCAGCCCTCCCTTTTTGACAAAATCCTATACCTCTATACTATATCACATTTTACCCCCGGCGGAAAGGGGGCGGAGTTGTAAAATTGCGGTGGGGCGAAGGAAGTAGTTAGGAGGTAGGAGGGAGGAGGTAAGAGTTAATTAGGAATTAGAAATTAGGAATTGGGGCGGGGAAAGGTGGTGGGTAGGGCGGCCAGCCCTCTGGCCGCCGGAAAGGGGGGCTGCAAAGGTTCGGTAGGGCAGGGTGAATGGAGTAAAATAAATTTGTGATGAATCATGAAAATATATGTAGGGGACGGCGTCCTCGACGTCCCGGATGGGCCTAGGAATGAAATTTTGTTGAGGGATATATGGCAGGGGTTCGGAACGGTCAAGACCGTTCCCTACGGATGAGGGGGAGGTTTGCGGCATATGGCAAGGTTTCTCTTAAAATTATCATAAAAAATGCCGCGGCCCGGCGGGGCGGCGGCAAATAGGGATGGGTTATAGATATTCTTCAAAAAATTCTGCGGTGGCGGATTCGATGCGGCGGCGGACGGAGAAATCGTCAATTTTTTTGCCGGATGCGGCGGTGAAATTGTGAGTGGCGTCCTCATACTGGCCGGTCAGGTCCACCAGAGGGCCGCTGTGTTCGGCGGCAGCCTGGCGGGTCAGGTCAATGGTGGTCTGGCTCAGCAATTCGGCATCCCCGGCGGTATAAGCCAGCAGCAGAGGGCCGTTGTAGGTGCGCAGGCTGGCGGTGGGGTCCTGGTCGGCAACCTGCTGCACAAAATCGGCGCTGATCGTTACGCCCCACTTGGGCAGGTCCAGCACGCCGTTTTGTATGGCACCGTCATAAATAGCCTGGCGGCCTTCGGCGCTGTGGTCCAGAAATTCCAGCCCGTCCAGCCCTGTGTTATCCGCCGGTGCCCACAGGGCGGCGGCTTTGATGGAATCTTTCAGGTAGACGCTGACGGCGCGGCCGCCCATGCTGTGGCCCAGCAGGCCGATGCGCTCCGGGTCGGCACCCACAGTGTCGGTCAGGTAGGTGATGGCAGAAGTGATATCATCCCGCATGTTGGCGGGGGTGTAAGCGGTGAACGGCTCCTCGCTTTCGCCGCTGCCCGCAAAGTCAATGGCGATGCTGGCAATGCCGTGCTGGGCCAGCGTTTTGGCCAGCGGCTTGGCGTGGCCGTCCAGCTGGCGGTTGCCGGTAAAGCCGTGGCAGATCACCACGGCAGGCATGTTTTCGGCATTGGCAGGGGTGGTCAGCGTGGCATGGATGCTGCCGCGCTCGCCGGGGATGGTAAGTTGCTGCACCTGAACGGATGCCCCACAGCCGGAAAACAGCACCACCGCCGCGCAGACGGCTGCGGCCAGCAGCACCGCAAAAAAGGAACGCAGATGTTTCATGCAGATTCCCCCTTTCTTAGGGTGTAGCTGAAAAGGCGAAAAATTCGTCGGCTTCTTTGCTTTCAGATACATCTTGGGGGTGAGTATACCACACTGCCCCGGCAATAACAACCACCGCGACGTAAACAAACCGTGAACAAACCATCAATTTACACTGGTAAAAAATTGGTTACGACCGCCTACGGGGCGGAGGTTTACTGCCCCGGTTCCCACATGGCAACGGGGGTCATAATGGTGGGATCACTGGCGGGGGCAAGGTACTGCTGGTAGGTCTGGAACCAGTTGTCCGAAAGATCATCATACACCCAGGAAAGCAGCAACAACTGGCCCACAGGGGATTCGGCGGCAATATAGGTGCTTTCACCTGCCTGCCAGCTGGTGTGGAACACGCTGCCGGCGGCAAAGTTCAGCAGCAGGCTTTCGCCGCCCTGACCGCTGTTGGAACGAAACAGCATCATGGTGCCCCATTTTTGGGAGTAGAGGTTGGCAACCGTGGAAGAACCCAACAGATAACCGTAAGGATAATCGGAACGGTCGATCCCCAAAAGGGATTCCAGCGCGGTCTGCTCCCCGTTGCGCAGGTTGAGCCGGATGGCGTTGAACGGGGTATCATCCGGATTCTCCCAAATGCTGGTATTCAGATAGAGAGAATCCCCATACAGCGCGGCATGGGTGAAAGAACCGGAATTTTCGTTCAGGCTGTATAACCGCCGGCTTTGGGCGGTGACGGGGTCGTACAGCACAACGTCATAACTGGTGTTCTGGAACCGGGAAGAATAACTGCCGGCCAGGCTGTAATCAGATATTTTATCGGAAGCGAACGGTTCGGCGCAGCGCTCCCGGAACAGCACAAGCTGGTTGTTCCAGACACCGCAGAGGTGGTCGGTATCCGGGATGGGCATGGTTTCGTACTGGCCGGTGGTGCGCTCCATGCGGAACCAGCGGGTGGGCTCTTCGCCCTGCTGGCTCCGCATGATGCCGTATAAATAGGTGGAATCGCAGCCGCCGATATACACGGCATCATGATCCAGCCGGACAAGCTCGGTGCGGGTGGTGCCGTCCAGCATTTCAATGCGGCCCTGGCCAAAGGCGTTCTGCATCAAGCGGCGGGCGGCGGTAACATCCTCCTGGGTGTAAGGCTCCAGCTCCTGGGTATAAAGGGCCAGCGGAACCCCGGCATCTGCCGCGCGCGCCCAGCGCATGATTTCATCGTCCGACATGGCGTTGATATCCGCGCCGGAAGCGCCCTTTGCCGTTGTGGGCGAATAGGTGCCGTAAACAAGGTAAACGCAATCCCCGGCGGGAACCAGAGAATACATCTGGTCCGTGATGCGGGCAGGGCAGCTGTTGGTGGTATGGGTGCAGCCGGGCACATCACAGAACACGGTCTGCACGCCGGTGCTCAGGTTAGTGCGAAGGATCAGGTTGGCATCATAATCAAACACAGCGGCAGCGCGGTCATCGTCCCACTGGTAAGCGATGACGTCAGTGTAATAATAATCGCTGGTTTCTGGCAGCGGCTCGGCGGGCAGCAGATCGGTGCTGCCCGGCTGCGGGGTGGGGGCATAGGGCTGCCAGGTCAGCTGCATGCTGTAATAGGCGCGGGGAACATCGTCAAGGGTAAAGGAGCCGTACACACAGGTCAGCAGGGCATTGCCTCTGGCGCTGTACAGGCCGGTTTCGGCATAATCGCTGCCGTAAGGCACGGTCCAGTCGCCCAGGTCGGTAAGGCCCTCCCACTGCACCCAGGCGTTCAGCAGGTCGGAGATATTCAGCGATACCGGGCTGCCGGACAGCAGGGTGGGATCGTCCAGCGGGGCCTGAACCCACAGGTTCAGCAGGCGGCCGGTTTTATTATCATAATCCAGGGCGAATGTGGGGGATTCGTTGTATTCGGGGTCGCTTTCATCATAGGCAGCATGGGGGTAGCGCAGCAGCCGCGTAATGCCAAGGGAATCACTGGAAGTATACAGCTCGCCGCTGCTGTAGCTGCTCAGGTTATCGGCTGCCACATGGTACCAGGTGTCCGGCAATACCTCGGCATCATGGAGCTGGGTCAGCAGGCTGGCGGCAAAATCAGCGGCGGTATCGCTGGAGGTCATGTTGTAGCGGCTGTTCCCGGCGGGGGTATACAGGGCTGCTGTGCCGTCCAGCCCGGCGGAAACCATCCAGTCCGTGCGGTTCATCTGGGTGCGGTTTTTGACCTGCTGTAATAGATAAAAATCATCCCCGCTGACCTCGCGGGATTCATACAGGCCAGAGCTTTGATTGACGGTGCCGAACATACGGGCATCCTGTGCGCGGAACCAGAGCAGCGGCAGGCAGGCCAGCACAGCCACCAGGGCGGCGCAGGCCAGCATCAGCAGCTTGCCGCGTTTTGTGGTTTTCATACGGGTTCCTCCTGTGCGAGTTCGGCGGCGGTTTGGTTCGGTGCGGGCAGGGTGACGGTTACGGTGGTGCCTTTGCCAAGCTCGCTTTCCATGGCAAGCGTTCCGCCGTGGGCCTGGGCAATGCGGCTGCACAGGGCCAGGCCCAGGCCGCTGCCGCCCTGGCGGCGGGAACGGGATCTATCCACCATATAAAACGGCTCCACCACGCGGGCCAGCTTGTCCGCCGGGATGCCCTGGCCGTGGTCCTGAACCGTCAGCCGGATGGAACCATCTGCCTGTTCGGCGCAGACCGCAATGGCGCTGCCGGGGGTGCTGGCCTTGGCGGCGTTGGTGACAAGGTTGATGACGAGATCACACAGCAGGTCGGCATCTCCCTGCACGGTCAGGCCGTTGGACTGCATGGTCAGAATGCAGCCGTTCAGAGCGGGGGCAACGGCGCGGTGCGCTTCGGCAAAAACAGAATCCAGCTGCACGGGTACCAGTTGGGGGGCGTGCTCACCCAGGCCCATCAGCTGCAGCAGCTTTCCGCTTAAGGCTTCCAGCCGCTGGGCTTCATGGAAGATGGCCCCGGCGGCTTCACGCTGTTCTTCGGGGTCTGGCTGCATGCTGCGCAAAAGGTCGGCATAGCCGATGATGCCGGTCATGGGGGTTTTGAGCTCATGGGTAAACGCACCCACAAAATCATCCCGCTGCTGGACCGAAAGCTCCAGAGCTTCCACTTTGTCCTGCACGGCACCGGCCATCTGGTCAAAGCCCTGGCTCAGGATTTCAAGCTCATCCCCGGTGTGCATCCTGGTGCGCAAGGCATAATCACCCGCGGCAATGCGGGCGCTGGCGGCGGTCAGCACGGTCAGTGGGTGGGTCAGGCGGCGGCTGACAAGCCAGACCACCACGGCAGCCCCGGCCACCACGGCAGCTTCCAGCAGGAAAAAGCGCTGCAAGCTGCGGTTGCGCGCGGCAAAAATCTCCGTTACATCAAAGGTGGTTACCATCACAAGGCCGCCCAGCAAATCGCTGCGGTAGGTGCGGGTCACATTGGGGCCGTACTGCAAAATGCTTTGGCCGTCCTGCAGGCCGTATATGGCATAGGCTTCGTCCTGGGCGGGGTCAGCGGATGCGCGGAACAGCCCCTGGGAATAAACCCCACGGGCCAGATCCCCTGCGCGCCAGGTGGCGGCGGTGATAAAATCATCCCCGCAGGTATCTTCGCCGCGGCCGGACTGGTCCAGGTAGTAATCCTCCACCACGCCGCACAGCATGGCGTGCATGCTTTGTTCCTGCTCGGCGGCTGCGCTCAGGCGGTCCATAAAGCTGCCGTTGACCAGCACCGCACCGCCCACGGCAAAAAACGCGGCGATGACCAGCAGCATGATGCAGACAAGTTTTTGAGAAAATTTCATAGAAAAACCCGTAAGTAAGTTTGAAATTGGAAATGAGAAATCAGCAATTTGAGGTTATTTCTGGTCGGATTTAAGGCGGTAACCGACACGGTAGACGGTTTCGATCTTATCCGCCCAGCCAAGTTTTTTGCGCAGGCGCTGGATGTGCAGGTCCAGGGTGCGGCTGTCCAGCAGATCGCCGCCCCACACCCGCCCGTACAATACATCGCGGTACAGCGCCGCCCCGCGGTTGCGCATGAGCTGCTCCAGCAGGTCGAACTCCCGCGGGGTCAGCTCCACCGCCTTGCCCTGCCAGGTCACGGTTCGGGCCACAATATCCATCGTTACATCAAAGGCGGTCAGGGTCTGGCCGCCGCGGCCGGTGCGGCGCAGTACGGCCTCCACACGGGCTAGAAGTTCTTCGATTTCAAACGGCTTTACGATATAATCATCGGCGCCGAGCTGCAGGCCTCTGACCCGGTCCTTAGTGGCGCCCTTGGCCGTGATAAAGATGACCGGCACCCCCAGCGGGCGCAGGTAGCCCAGCAGCTCGTACCCATCCAGGCCGGGCAGCATAATATCCAGCAGGGCCAGGTCAAAGTCGTGCTCGGCAATCAGGTCCGCCGCGGTGCTGCCATCGTTGGCAACCGTGCAGTCATACCCCGCGCGGCGCAGGCTGACCGCAATCAGCCGGGAAATGGTAATTTCGTCCTCCACAATCAAAATGCGGTTCATCCAATGCCCCCAATCGTTATTTATCTTAAGTATAACACAGAGTTGTCGCCAAGTTGTATAGAAGTTAGGAGTTAGGAGTTGGGCGGCGGGATAAAGGTTGCCGTGAACCGAATAAAAGCATTGTAGGGAACGGTCAAGACCGTTCCCTACAGATTATAATGGAAAGTTACGTAGGAGTTTTAAGGCAATACCGCATAATTCTAAGTGCCGATACGGCGAGCGAGGTGCGGCAGCTGCTAAGCCAAAAGCGCAGATA
>PPYE01664051.1_pt1 | contig 12175 bp, 10 predicted proteins | sample 1559881 | NCBI WGS metagenome assembly PPYE01 (sample SAMN08240022, study PRJNA423297) | Human gut metagenome, whole genome shotgun sequencing project.
TGGGGATAGCGCCGCTGCGGATGAGATCGGAAAACAGGTTGCCGGGGCCCACGCTGGGTAGCTGATCCGGGTCCCCCACCAGGATCAGGCGGCAGTCGTCCCGCAGAGCGGCCAGCAACCCCTGCATCAGCACGATGTCCACCATGGAAGTCTCGTCCACGATGACGGCGTCCGCCTTCAGGGGATCGCTCTCGTCGTGGGCAAAGATCAGCTTGCCGGAGCGGGGGTCGTACTGGGTCTCCAGCAGCCGGTGGATGGTGTATCCCTCCGCCCCGCACAGCTCTCCCAGCCGCTTGGCCGCCCGGCCCGTGGGGGCAGCCAGGGCGGTCTCCAGCCCCAGCTGGTCAAAGAGGGCCAGCACCCCCCGCAGAGAGGTGGTCTTACCGGTACCGGGACCGCCGGTGAGGAGCATCACCTGACTGGTAGCCGCCAGGGCCACCGCCTCCCGCTGCTGGGGGGCGTACACGATGCCCTGGCCGTTCTGGATACGGTCGATGAGTTCATCCAGGCCGTGGGGGGCGGTGAGCTCACCCCGGGACATCTCTGTGAGCCGCCAGGCCACATACTGCTCGGCCTCGCACAGGGCCTGGAGGTAAACGGCCTCCTCCCCTGCCACCGGCTCCTGGATCACCTCGCCCCGCTCCAGCAGGGTCTCCAAGGCATCCTCCAGGCTCTCCCCCTCCACGCCGATGAGCTGGCCGGTGGCCAGGAGCAGCTTGCGCCGGGGCAAAAAGGCATGGCCGTTATCCAGATTGTAGGTCAGCTCAAACAGGAGAGCCGCCTCGATGCGCTGGGGATCGTCCCCCTCCATGCCCATGGACAGGGCCAGGGCGTCGGCGGTGGAGAAGTCCACCCCCAGCTCCTCGTCCACCATCAGATAGGGGTTGCCCCGGATGACCTCCAGAGCCCGGTCTCCGTACCGGCGGTACAGGGGCATGGCCAGCTGGAGGGGCACCTCATGCTCCCCCAGAAAGGCCAGCAGCCGCCGCATCCCCATCTGGAGCCGGAAGTGCTCCCCGATGGTCAGGGCCTTCTTGCGGGTAATGCCCTTGATGCGGGTGAGCTGCTCCGGGTGCTCCTCCAGCACGGTGAGGGCGTCCTCCCCAAACTCCTCGATCATCCGCCGGGCGGTAGCGGCGCCGATGCCCCGCACCGCCCCCGAGGACAGGTAGTCGAAGATGGCCTTGGCCCCGGCGGGCAGACGCCGCTCCACTGTCTCAGCCTTGAACTGCTCGCCGTAGGAGGCGTGGCGGGTCCAACTGCCCTGGACCGAGATACTCTCTCCAGGGGCCACCCCCGGCATACAGCCCACCACTGTGACCAGAGCACCATCCCCGACGTCAAGACGAAGCACCGTGTAGCCGTTCTCCTCATTCTGGTAGATGACAGCCGACACGGTGCCCTGCATATAATCCTGTGACTCCTCCTGCATGGCTGCCCCTCCTTGTGTCGCTTGGAGAATATGATACCATCCGCAGGCGGATTTGTCGAATGCTATTTCTCTGTGATGTACTCGCTCAGCCGCCCGGCAGGACAGACCACCACACCGGTGGCGCCGGTGAGCAGGGCGGCAGCCACCGCCTTTCCCGCCGGGTCCAGTCCGCCGTCGGCGATCACGATGGTAAACCCCTTTTTCTGCCGTCCCCGCAGCCACAGCAGCCGCTTTACATCCTGCTCCAGATGAGCGCCCTCCCCTGCCGCCGGGACTACGGCGTAGACCGGGCCGGCCCCTTCCGCCGGAGCAAGCAGCCATCCAAACAGCACCCAGCCCAGGGCCAGAAGGCCGATGGCCGCCAGCAGGGCCAATACAGCCTGTAAGATTCCGTCCAAACCCTTCACCTCCGCCCCATCCTATGCACGGGGCGGAAGAAGGGACTCAGCTCCCTACGGTGGAGACCACAATGCCGGTGGCAAAGGTCATGATCAGCCCGGCGGTGACCACACCCAGGAAAATGGAGGGCAGCGCTTTCCGCAAAGGCATATCCAGGAAGGCGGCCGCCAGGGCGCCGGTCCAGGCGCCGGTGCCCGGCAGGGGGATAGCCACAAATATCCACAGACCGATATATTTATATTTGGTCACCTTCTGCCCCTTCAGGTGGGCCTTTTTTTCCAGCTTGTCCACCAGGGAATTGAGCTTGGGGGATTTCCGGCGCATCCATAGAAAAATCCGCCGGATATAAACGATAATAAAGGGGATGGGGATCATATTGCCAATAATCGAGGCCACCAGCGCCTGTCCCGGAGGCAGGCCCAGAGCGGTACCGAAGGGCACGCCGCCCCGCAGCTCAATGATAGGCACCATGGACACCAGCATGGTAAAAAACATTTCGCCCAGATTGGTGGACGTCAGCCATTGCAGCAATTCCAAAAGAGAACACCTCGCTTGCGTCAGTTTCTGTATTGTATCATATTGGCGGGAAAAAGAACAATTAAAATTTCCTAAAACCATCTTTTCTTTGGACGGCGCAAGCCCTTGTCCAGTTCCTTCATCAGTGGTATAATATTTTGACTATTTTGAGAAGAGAGGTTTTTCACATGACCTACAAAGAAGAATTCATCACCTTCATGGTGCGCTCCGGCGTGCTCACCTTCGGCGACTTCACCACCAAGTCCGGCCGCAAGACCCCCTATTTCATCAACACCGGCAACTACAAGACCGGCGCTCAGGCTGCCAAGCTGGGCGACTATTACGCCGCCTGCATCCAGGAGAACCTGCCCGAGGGCGTAACCTGCCTGTTTGGCCCCGCCTACAAGGGCATCCCTCTGGCTGTCACCGCCGCCGCCTCCCTGTACCGCAACTATGAGCGGGACCTGCCCTACTGCTTTAACCGTAAGGAAGCCAAGGACCACGGCGAGGGCGGCTCCATGGTGGGCTACAAGCCCCAGGACGGAGACGACGTGGTTATCGTGGAGGACGTGGTTACCGCCGGTACCGCCGTCCGGGAGACCATTGAGCTCTTCAAGCACGTGGCCAACGTGAACATGAAGGCCCTCATCGTGTCCGTGGACCGCATGGAGCGGGGCACCAAGGACTGCTCTACCCTGGACGAGCTGCGGGAAGACTACGGCATCGCCGTCTACCCCATCGTCACCGTCAAGGAGATCATTTCCTTCCTCCACAATAAGGAGATCGACGGCAAGGTCTACATTGACGACGAGATGAAGAGCAAAATGGAAGCCTATCTGGCTCAGTACGGCGCCAAGGCCTAAACATATAAAGGAGGAGTCCGGTCATGGGCACCCACGACGGCCACCGTCAGCGGTTAAAAACTGAATTTCTGGCCCGGCCGGACTCCTTTCCCGACCACAAGCTGCTGGAATTGCTCCTGTTCTACGCCAATCCCCGCAGCGATACCAATCCCCTGGCCCATGAGCTTCTGAATCATTTCGGCTCTCTGGCTGGGGTACTGGACGCAACACCGGAGGAGCTGCAAAAGGTCAAAGGCGTGGGCGAACACGCCGCCGTTCTGTTCAAAGCCGCCAAGGAATTGTCCGGCCGCTATCTCACCGCCCGCACCCAGATGGACGACATTGCCCGGAACACCAGAGACTATTTTGCCCTGCTCCAGCCCTACTTCTTCGGCGCCCGCAACGAGCAGCTCTGCCTGCTGTGCATGGACGGTAAGGGCAAGGTGCTGGGTATCCGCAAGCTGGGCGAGGGCAATGTAAACGCTGTCAACATTACCACCCGGCTCATCGCTGAGGCCGCCCTCTCCCTCAATGCCGCGGCGGTGGTGCTGGCTCACAATCACGTCTCCGGGATTGCCTTCCCCTCCGGCGACGATATCGCCACCACGGAAAGTCTGGCCCCCTTCCTGGCCCGGATGGGTGTGGAGTTGGTGGACCACCTGATTTTCGTGGACGACGATATGGTGTCCCTCCGGGACAGCGGCTTCTACCGGCCATAAGAACATTCTTTCGATTCATCGTTGCAATGGAACTGATGTTCTGATACAATGTGTCTGAGAGGTGATGGTATGCCTAAATTTGAAGTGCAAACCCTGCTGGGCGTCACCGGTTCGGGCAAGACCTTCACCATGGCCAAGGTCATCGAGGCGGTCCAGCGGCCCACCCTGGTGCTGGCCCACAACAAGACCCTGGCCGCCCAGCTGTGCGCCGAGTTCAAGGAGTTCTTCCCCAACAACGCGGTGGAGTATTTCGTGTCCTACTACGACTACTACCAGCCCGAGGCCTATATCCCCCATACCGATACCTTTATTGAAAAGGACTCTGCGGTGAACGAGGAGATTGACCGGCTGCGGCTGGCGGCCACAGCCTCTCTGATGGAGCGGCGGGACGTGATCGTGGTGTCCTCGGTGTCCTGTATCTACGGCCTGGGCGAGCCGGAGGACTTCGCCAAAATGATGGTCTCCCTCCGGGTGGGCGCTCAGATGGAGCGGGACGAGCTGCTGAAAAAGCTGGTGGCCATCCGCTATGAGCGCAACGACATCGCCTTTGAGCGCAATATGTTCCGGGTCCGGGGAGACACAGTAGAGATCTTCCCGGCCTACTGGAAGGACTCCGCCATCCGGGTGGAGTTTTTTGGAGATGAGATCGACCGCATCTCCGAGATCAACGTGGTCACCGGCTCCCCCATCCGGCGGCTCAACACCATCCCCATCTGGCCTGCCACCCACTACGTCACCCCCAAGGAAAAAATGGACGCCGCCATCCAGGAGATCTATAAGGAACTGGAGGAGCGTGTGGCCTTCTTCGAGCGGGAGGGCAAGCTTATCGAGGCCCAGCGCATCAAGCAGCGCACCATGTACGACGTGGAGATGATGCAGGAGCTGGGCTACTGCACCGGTATCGAGAACTACAGCCGGGTCATTGAGGGCCGCCCCGCCGGGTCGCCCCCCCACACCCTGCTGGACTACTTCCCCAAGGATTTTGTCCTCTTCATCGACGAGAGCCACGTGACCCTCCCCCAGGTGCGGGCCATGTACAACGGTGACCGCGCCCGAAAGACCTCCCTGGTGGACTACGGCTTCCGTCTCCCCTGCGCCTTTGACAACCGGCCTCTGAAGTTTGAGGAGTTCCAAAAGCGCCTCAATCAGGTGGTCTATGTGTCCGCCACCCCCGGCGAGTACGAGCGGGAGCGGTCAGGCCAGATCGTGGAGCAGGTCATCCGTCCCACCGGCCTGCTGGACCCCAAGATCGAGGTGCGCCCGGTGGAGGGCCAGATCGACGACCTCATTGGGGAGATCAACGACCGCACCGCCCGGAAGGAGCGGGTGCTGGTCACCACCCTCACCAAGAAGATGGCGGAGGATCTCACCGCCTATCTCACCAATGCCGGCATCAAGGTGCGGTATATGCACCACGATATCGACACCATCGAGCGGATGGAGATCATCCGGGACCTGCGGCTGGGCACCTTCGACGTGCTGGTGGGCATCAACCTGCTGCGCGAAGGTCTGGACCTGCCGGAGGTCTCTCTGGTGGCCATTCTGGACGCCGACAAGGAGGGCTTCCTCCGCTCCGAGACCTCCCTCATCCAGACCATCGGCCGTGCCGCCCGAAACGCCCAGGGTCTGGTGGTCATGTACGCCGACTCCATCACCCCCTCCATGCGCCGGGCCATGGACGAGACCGAGCGCCGCCGGGCCAAGCAGGACGCCTTCAACCAGGCCCACGGCATCGTGCCCAAGACTGTCATCAAGTCGGTGCGGGACGTCATCGACCTGTCCGAGGACAAGGGCGAGCTGCCCCACTCCAAGAAGGCTCTGTCCAAGAAGGAGAAGGAGGCCGCCATCGCCAAGCTGGAGAAGGAGATGAAAGAAGCTTCCAAGAGATTGGAATTCGAGTACGCCGCCATCCTCCGGGACCGTATCATCGAGCTGCGGGGCCAGGGGTGACCTCTTACAAGGAGGGCTGTTATCATGTACGACCGGCTGAAAAAGATCCTGCCCATTGTTTTGATCGTCATTGCCGCTGTTTTTTCCGCCCTCTATTTTTTTATTGGCCGCCGGTACGGCGTGGAGTACCAGGACGCCCTCTACTTCCCTGCCACGGAGGGCGATACCACGGTGTACTCCGCCAAGGTGGACGGTCAGAGTGCCTCCTTCACGGTAGAAGGAAACACCGTCACTTACCACTGGGGGGACACGGTCTACGGCCCCTATACCGTCCGTGAAGACCCCACTGCCGCCCCGGGCGGAGAGTGGGAGTCCCTGGACCTCATCGGTGTAGAGATCCGGGAGGAGGACAGCATTCTTTTTCGGGGCGGATACACCGAAGATCTGTTTCTGTTTATACGGGAGGACGGCGAGCCTGATTCCGACCTCTTTCATGTCACCTACTCGGTGAACGGTGTCGAACACGACGCAGACGGCAATGTGGTGGACCCTCACCGGCCCAGCCTATCCACCCTCATCCGATTCTCCCAGCTGCCCAAAGCAGATGCCCACCGAGGCAGCCTGATGTACTGGTTCTTTGGGCTTTTGACGGCTGGAATTGCCGCTCTGCTCCTCAAGTTCGACGACACCCTGTTCCGGTGGGACCTATCCTTCCGTATCCGGAACCCGGAGTATGCCGAGCCCTCTGACTGGGAGATTTTTCCCGTATCTTCAGCTGGATCGCATTTACACTTCTGTCCCTCGGCCTGTTTATCGCGGGACTCGTTATCATTAACTGACCAAACATCATACAAAGTGAGGTTTTTGTCATGAATTACGTCACACTTGGTAAAACTGGACTTAAAACCGCCCAGGTTTCCTTCGGCGGCATTCCCATCCAGCGCTCCGACGCCGCCAATACCAAGGCGGTGGTGGACAAGCTGGAGCAGTACGGCATGAACTACATCGACACCGCCCGTGGCTACACCGTGTCCGAAGAGTATCTGGGCGCCGCCCTGGAAGGCCGCCGGGACAAGTTCATCCTGGCTACCAAATCCATGGCCCGTGACAAAGAGTCCATGGCCAAGGATATCGACATCAGCCTGAAAAACCTGCGCACCGACTACATCGATGTATATCAGATCCACAACCTGCCCGAGGCCGAGATTGACAAGGTGTTTGGCGAAGGCGGTGCCTGGGAGGCACTGGAGGAGGCCAAGGCCGCCGGTAAGATCGGTCACCTTGGCGTCACCGCCCACAACGTGGATGCGTTGAAGAAGATGATCGAGCTCCACGGCGACAAGATTGAAACCATCATGTTCCCCTATAATATCGTGGAGACTCATGGCCACGAAGTTCTGAAGAAGGCCCGCGAGATGGGCATCGGCACCATTGCCATGAAGCCCATGGCCGGCGGCAATCTGGACGACTGGAACCTGGCTCTGCGGTTCATCGCCGCTTCCGGTGTCATTGATATTTCCATTCCCGGCATGGGTTCCCCTGAGGAGGCCGACCGCAACGCCGAGGCCGCTGAGCACTTCTCCCCTCTCACCCAGGAGGAGCTGGCCGAGTGCGACCGCATCCGCAAGGAGCTTGGCAACGAGTTCTGCCGCCGCTGCAACTACTGCGCCCCCTGCCCCAACGGCATCAGTATCCCCAACTGCTTCCTGATGGCCAACTATGCCCGCAAGTACGGCCTGGCCGACTGGGCCAAGGCCCGGTACGACGCCATGCAGTACCACGCCGGCTCCTGCGTCCAGTGCGGCGCCTGCGAGAAGCGCTGCCCCTACAACCTGCCCATCCGTGATATGCTGGGTAAGGTGGCTGATCTGTTCGGCTATTGATCTTTTCCTTCCAAAGGAGTACCTGAACCATGCTCGACCATATTTCCGTCAAAGGCGCTCGCGCCAACAATCTGAAAAACATCGATGTGGACATCCCCCGTGACAAGCTGGTGGTGCTCACCGGCCTGTCCGGCTCGGGCAAGTCCTCTCTGGCCTTTGACACCATCTATGCCGAGGGACAGCGCCGCTATGTGGAGTCCCTGTCCTCCTACGCTCGGATGTTTTTGGGGCAGATGGAGAAGCCCGACGTGGACTACATCGACGGCCTCTCCCCCGCCATCTCCATCGACCAGAAGACCACCTCCAAAAGCTGTGGGCCCGGGTAGGCACCCCCCACTGCCCCAAGTGCGGCAAGGAGATTAAGCAGCAGACCATCGACCAGATCATTGACCAGGTGCTGGAGCTGCCCGAGGCCACCCGCATTCAGGTCATGGCCCCGGTGGTCCGCGGCAAGAAGGGCACCCACCAGAAGCTGCTGGAGGACGCCCGCAAGTCGGGCTACGTCCGCTGCCGGGTGGACGGCTCCCTGTACGACCTGACGGAAGAGATCGAGCTGGACAAGAACAAGAAACACAACATCGAGATTGTGGTGGACCGGCTGGTCATCAAAGAGGATATCGCCCGCCGGCTCACTGACTCGGTGGAGGTGGCCTCTAACCTGGCCGGCGGTCTGGTTGTCATCAACATCGTAGGCGAGGACCGGGATATCATGTTCTCCCAGAATTACGCCTGTGAGGACTGCGGCATCTCCATCGAGGAGCTGTCCCCCCGTATGTTCTCCTTCAACAACCCCTTCGGCGCCTGCCCCACCTGTACCGGCCTGGGCTCTCAGCTGAAGGTGGACCCGGACCTTATCATCCCCAACAAAGAACTGTCCATCCTGGAGGGGGCCATCACCGCCTCCGGCTGGAACAACATCAAGGGGGATTCCATTTCCCGGATGTATTTTGAGGCTCTGTCCAAGAAGTACAACTTCAAGCTGACCACCCCTATCAAAGACCTGCCGGCAGAGATCATGGATATCATTCTCTACGGCACCAAGGGGGAAAAGCTGAAGCTGACCTATGAGCGGGAAAACGGCCACGGCACCCTGATGCAGCCCTTTGAGGGCATCATCAACAACCTGGAACGCCGTTATAAGGAGACCCAGTCCGACGCCATGCGCCGGGATCTGGAGGACTGCATGAGCGAGCGCCCCTGCCCCGACTGCGGCGGCAAGCGCCTGCGGAAGGAGGCTCTGGCTGTCACCGTGGGGGGCATCAACATCGACACCTTCTGCCGCAAGTCCGTGACCGAGGCACTGGACTTTGTGGACCACCTGGAGCTCTCCGATCAGAAAATGCTCATCGCCGACCGCATCCTGAAGGAGATCAAGAACCGGCTGGGTTTCCTTCAGAGCGTGGGCCTGCAATATCTGACCCTGAGCCGGGCCGCAGCCACTCTGTCCGGCGGCGAGAGCCAGCGTATCCGCCTGGCCACTCAGATCGGCTCCTCCCTGATGGGGGTGCTCTACATCCTGGACGAGCCCTCCATCGGCCTGCACCAGCGGGACAACGACAAGCTGCTGGCCACACTCAAGCACCTGCGTGACCTGGGCAACACCCTGCTGGTGGTGGAACACGACGAGGATACCATGCGTCAGGCCGACTATATCGTGGACATTGGCCCCGGCGCAGGCGTCCATGGCGGCCAGGTGGTGGCCTGCGGCACCGCCGAAGAGGTGATGAATACCCCCGGCTCCATCACCGGTGACTACCTGTCCGGCCGGAAGAAAATCCCCGTTCCGGCGGAGCGGCGGACCGGTAACGGCCACTTCCTCACGGTCAAGGGCGCGGCGGAGAACAACCTGCAAAATGTGGATGTGTCCATTCCTCTGGGTACCTTCACCTGTGTCACCGGCGTATCCGGCTCCGGCAAATCCTCCCTGGTCAACGAGATCCTCTATAAGCGGCTGGCCGCCGACCTGAACCGGGCCAAAACCCGCCCCGGCAAGCACCAGTCCATCGAGGGAGAGGAGTTTCTGGACAAGATCATTGCCATCGACCAGTCCCCCATTGGCCGCACGCCCCGCTCCAACCCCGCCACCTACACCGGCCTCTTCAACGACATCCGGGACCTGTTCGCCTCCACCCCCGACGCCAAGGCCAGAGGTTACGGCCCCGGTCGGTTCTCCTTCAATGTGCGGGGCGGACGGTGCGAGGCCTGCCAGGGCGACGGTCTCATCAAGATCGAGATGCACTTCCTTCCTGATATCTACGTCCCCTGCGAGGTATGTAAGGGAAAGCGGTACAACCGGGAAACCCTGGAGGTACGCTACAAGGGCAAGAACATCTATGAGGTGCTGGATATGACGGTGGAGGAGGCCCTCCCCTTCTTCGAGCATCTGCCCCGGCTGTACAACAAGCTCCAGACCCTCTACGAGGTTGGTCTCAGCTATGTAAAGCTGGGCCAGCCCTCCACCGAGCTGTCCGGCGGCGAGGCCCAGCGTGTGAAGCTGGCCACTGAGCTGGCCAAGCGCTCCACCGGCAAGACCATCTATATCCTGGACGAGCCCACCACCGGCCTTCACACCGCCGATGTGCATAAGCTGATCGAGGTACTTCAGAAGCTGGTGGACGCGGGCAACACCGTGGTGGTCATCGAGCACAATCTGGACGTGATCAAGACTGCCGACCACGTCATTGATCTGGGCCCCGAGGGCGGCTCCGGCGGCGGTACTATTGTGGCCACCGGTACCCCCGAGGCGGTGGCCCAGTGCCCCGCCTCCTACACCGGGCAGTATCTGAAGCGGATGCTGGAGTGACCTCAGGAGAGCTGACAGCCCATTGTGATGAACAAAAAACAGGCGCACTGCTATAGGCGGCAGTGTGCCTGTTTTTTTGCCTTTTGAGCGGAACAGCGTTGACAAAACACCGTTATTGTATTATACTATCATTAGCTAAACTATTTAGTTCATTATATAAACGTGAATTTTTTAACAGGAGGCAGCGCAATGAGCATTCAGAATGTGGTTCTCATCGGCGGCGGCGTGCTGGGCAGTCAAATCGCCTACCAGACCGCCTACAAAGGCTTTCACGTCACCATCTGGCTGAGGAGCGATGCCTCCATCGGCCGGGCCCAGCCCAAGCTGCAGAGGCTTCACGACATCTATGTGGCGGAACTCACTGCCGCCAAGTCCACCCCTGGCCCCTATAGTCCCGGTCTGCTGGACAACAGCCGCACCTACACTCCGGAGGAGATCGACGGGCTGATCGCCCAGGCGGACGCAGCTTTGACCGGCCTGACCCTGACCACCGACCTGGCCGGGGCGGTGAAGGACGCCGACCTGGTCATTGAGGCCCTGGCAGAGGTTCCCCAGGAAAAGATCGAATTCTATCAGAAACTGGCTCCTCTGCTGCCGGAAAAAACCATCCTGGCCACCAATACCTCCACCCTGCTCCCCTCTTCCCTGGCCCAGTATACCGGCCGGCCGGAGAAGTACCTGGCGCTCCACTTTGCCAACAACATCTGGAAGCAGAACACCGCGGAGGTCATGGGCCACCCCGGCACCGACCCGGCCGCTTACGAAGAAGTTGCCCAGTTTGCCGCGGATATCAGCATGGTGCCCCTGCGTCTGAAGAAGGAAAAAAACGGCTACCTGCTCAACTCCATGCTGGTCCCCTTCCTGATGGCAGCCCAGAGCCTGTGGGCGGAGGATATCGCCGACTTCGAGACCATCGACAAGACCTGGGTGCTGGCTACCGGCGCCCCCATGGGCCCCTTCCGCATCCTGGACATCGTGGGTATCACCACGGCCTACAATATCCTCACCAACAACCCTGCTGCCGCCGACCCCAATACCACCTACGGCAAAATGGCCAAGCGGCTGAAAGAAGAGTACATTGACACCGGTAAGCTGGGCATCAACGCCGGTGAGGGATTCTACAAGTATAAATAAGCATTCGTACACAAAAGGGGCGCCGCGTATCTCGCGGCGCCCCTTTTTTCATTCCTTACAAAGTCGTTCCCGTCCACTGACCTGCTCCAAATCAATCCGCCACACCGCGGTGCGGGGCAGGTGCTTCTCAATGACCTCCTCCACCCGTTCCGGGCAGTCGGGGGCATATTTTTTGCAGATGGCCCGCAGAGCTGCCTTCTGCTCCTTCGGGTCGGTCACCTCATGGGCGGTCCCACGGGCTACGGCGCTGGTGAACTCCGTCTCGTAGGCCGCCTGCACCACCCGCTGATGGCCTACAGCCGTCAGGCAGACCTGGGGGTGGAGTCTCAGGCAGTCCAGCTTTTCTCCCCCCAGCCTGGAGTGAAAATAGACCGCCTCCCCCACCCGAACGCCGTTAAGCGGCATACAATAGGGCAGCCCCTCAACGTCGTTTACCGCCAACACCATATATTCGCACCGGTCCAGGGCCTCCAGGCCCACATCCCGTCCATCATCTCGCTTCATATCTATCCGTCCCTTCCGGCCCCAAGGGCCTGTTCTCTCCCCCATCATACCCC